>Ga0247841_10002952_pt1 | contig 32575 bp, 33 predicted proteins | sample LaCruzMarch2015__2_FD_192410 | JGI IMG/M metagenome (GOLD analysis project Ga0247841, IMG submission 192410) | Freshwater microbial communities from meromictic Lake La Cruz, Castile-La Mancha, Spain - LaCruzMarch2015_18m | ecosystem: Environmental > Aquatic > Freshwater > Lake | place: Spain...
GATAGACTAACTGCCCGGTCATCTTAAGATGCATTATCAAAAAATAATCGGCTAAATCAAAAATTATCATTTTAGCCCGGCGCTTAACTTCTTTTATTTTTTTGCCTAAAATATTTTTAACATCGCTTTCGGTTAAATGAAAAATTTTTTTATCCAGCGATTTAACGGCGGCAATTTTCTTATTTTTAAGTTTCCTGTTTAAATCGCGGACAATGGTTTCAACTTCCGGCAATTCAGGCATAAGATTATAATGTTATGATTTTCCCTGCATGGTTCTCGCCGTCAATTCCGGCCGCGTTAGCTTCATCCGTATCAATATGCATGGCTAATTTAAAATCAGGGCTAACTCTAACTAAAACATTTTCAAACATTAAGTCGCGGATGCCGCTCGTATCCACTTTAACGCGGTCATAATTTTTTATTCCCAGCTCGGCGGCGGTCGCCGGATCAATATGAATATGCCTTAAAGCTAAAATCACTCCGCTTGCCAAGTCAACTTCGCCTCTAGGGCCGACTATTTTAACTCCGGGCGTACCATCTAAATTTCCCGAATCCCTAACCGGCGGATTTAAGCCTAGCGCGCGAGCTTCGGTTTCCGATACCTCAACTTGCGTTTGTCCGCGGCATGGCCCTAAAATTTTAACTCCGCCAAGCTCGCCTCGGGGGCCGGCCAACTTAACTTCTTCTTTAGCGGCAAATTGCCCGGGCTGGGATAAATCTTTATATTTTGACAACTCAAAACCGGCGCCAAACAGCGTTTCTAAATCCGATTTTGACAAATGAATATGCCTGGCCGATATTTCAATTGGAATTTTCATAATTATCATATCAAATTAAAATTTAACGGCCATAAAGTTATATATCTCTTCTACTTAACAAACCATTTTGCGCTCCGGGAATGCTAACTACGGAGGCGGCATTCTTTGAGGCTAAAAGCAACGACTTTTTAATATCTTGCTTATATAATTCCAGCCCGGCGACAAAAGCTGAACCAAAAGCATCCCCCACCCCGGTAGTGTCGGCGCGCCGCTTTTCTTTTATAATCGGCTGATGATAAATTTTTCCTTCCGAGATTGCGTCAGCGCCATGCCGGCCGCAAGTAATTACAACTATTTTAGGCCCGTAAGAACTTAAAACCAAAAGCAAATTTTTTACTTTACTTAAAAAGGCGCTATTTTTAGTTTTATATTTTTTTAAAGACATAACCAATTCTATGGCCTCGTCTTTATTAACAATTAGGCAGGTTGTTTTTTTAAAATATTTACCTATGACTTGCATACCGGTTAAAATCTGCCTGTGTCCCGGGTTCCAGGCAATTTTTTCATTTTTCACGGAAAATATTTTTTCTAAATTATCTTTCCACTTTCCGGACAATGAAGTTAAATATATCCATTCGCTTTGGCCTAAAACTTCAGCTGAAAAATTATTAATTGTTAATTCGTCATTAGCCGCGCGATTAGAAAAAACGATATGTTCATTGGCCGGCCCGACTAATAAAAAGGAAAAGCCGGTTTCAGTATTTTTCGCTTTTTGCGCTAAAGTTATATCAACGCCCCGCTTTTGAAAATTATTTAAAATTCTTTGGCCTCGGGAATCTCCGCCAATAGCGCAAAGGCAAGCCGCCTTAAAACCGAAATTAGACAGGCTAACCGCGGCGTTAGCCGCGCCGCCGCCAAAACCGGAAAAAGACTTATCAACCTTGACTTTTGCGCCATACTCAAAAGCTAATAATTTTTGCCTGGTTAAATCCTTTTTATTATTAATTAAAACCCCTTCATTAGTATAAAAAGTTATGTCCTCGGTAGCGCCGCCTATAGTTATAAAATCGTATTTCATAGATGATAGTTAAATTGATTTATAAACATATTATAACATAAAACAAATAAAAACTGAACAGCAGCTGCCATCCAGTTTTATTTTATAAAAATATATATTTATTTGCTTTTTTTCAACAACTCTCTGGTGAATTTCTTAATTTCCGGGCCGATATCAGGACGGTCAAAAGCGTATTTTAATATAGTCTTCATGTAATTTAGCGGGTCGCCGGTAGTAAGCCATTCGCCGCCCTGAATTTTTTTAGCGTAAAATTTACCGCCCTGTTTAACATATTGTTTAATGGCGTCAACAACCCAAAGCTCGTTATTCTTACCCAGCGGCAATGATTTTAAAATATCTATAATTTCCTGATTCAAAATCATGCGGCCAAAATCGGCCAGCCTTGACGGCGCTTCTTTAACACTCGGTTTTTCAACTATGTCTTGAATCTGCATGCTGCCCTTTTTTACCTTAACAATGCCATAACGAACCACTTCTTTTTTGGGCACCTCCTGCACGCCAATCATCAAGTGGCCGGTTTTATTATAATCATCCACCATCTGTTTGGCGAACGGCACTTTTGCTTTTACCAAATCATCGCCCCAGACAAACATAAACGGCTCATCTTTTACAATACTGGCCGCGGATAAAACCGGCGTGCCGTTGCCGTATGGGCCTTTTTGCCTGACATAAATAAAATTAGCCAGATTAGCTATTTTTTTTACCTCGTCCAATAATTTATTTTTGCCGGCTTTTCTTAAATCATCTATCAAAGCCCAATTATAATCAAAATGGTCTTCCAGAGGCTTTTTATCCCATTTGGTTACTAAAATTATATCTTCAATCCCGGCCGCCACTAGTTCTTCAACCACTAATTGAACAATCGGCTTATCAACAATCGGCAGCATTTCTTTAGGCATAGATTTAGTGGCCGGCAGAAGCCTAGTACCGGAACCGGCCACAGCCACAATAGCTTTTTTTATTTTTTTCATATTTTTTTACTTGTCATTCCCGCGGCTCGCCCCGTTAAATACGAAGTATATTTAACCGGGGAGGCGGGAATCCAAAATTATTTATTTTTCCATTTCCATAAATATCTGGCCCATGACGCCAGATGATGCCAAGTGGCTTTATTTGAAAAAAATTTATACCAAGGAGTTTTAGCGCTTTGCCTAATATGATTGTGGATTATGCGCGCGCCCGGATAATAAACAACTTTCCAGCCGCCCAGCCAAAATCTTTTGCATAAATCAGTATCTTCAAAATAAAGAAAAAATTTTTCGTCATACATGCCGGCTTGCCTTAATGCTTCGCCGCGGCAAAACAAAAATGAACCCAAAAGCCAATTCACCTCTTTTATGCTTTCTTTATTATAATCTTTATATAAAAATCTGTCTAAGTCTTTTTTAGCCAAACTAATTTTACCTAACGGCGTGCGCCTGAATATCGGAGTAAATAAGCTAGGCCAGCGGAAGCATGAATCTTGCAAGGTCTCGTCCGGGTTAAATTGTTTCGGCCCGACAACTCCCGCCTTAGGGTTGTTCTCCATATATTCAAACAATTTTATAAAAACATCTTTGGCGGCGATTGTGTCCGGATTCATTATCACAATGTATTTGCCTCGCGCCTGCTTTATTCCTAAATTATTAGCCGCGCCCAAACCGATATTCTGTCCATTCATGATAAATTTTATATCGCCTAATTGCTTTAAATCATCACCCCTTAAATCTCCGGAATAATTATCCACCACGATAATTTCATAATCCAGACCCGGCCAATCAGCGTTTTTGATTGACTTAAGGCAATTTAGAGTTAAATCTCTTGATTTGTAGTTTACTATAATTATGCTAATATCCATAGAATTAATTTCCAATTTATAATTTTTAACTTACCAAATAATCAATGCTCTTGCCAGCTTCCAATACACCCCAAAAAGAATATTCGCGATTTTCAGGCGTGTGTCCCCTATTTCCTGATACCAAATTATGCCGGAAAATAATTTTACTATATCTTTGTCTTTCACTTGCCTTAATTTCTGCGTTCGTTTTCGCGCTTCCATTATATACCGCCAATTTTTTAAACTCAAAAAATATTTATAAACATCAATTTTTTCCTTAAACCAGCCGCCTTTAAAAGCAAAAAACATTAAACCGATTTCCATAACTACAAACGCGGGAAAAATTAACACCAGCGTAAACCAATGATAATTTTTTAACATAGCTATAATCCGATTTCTGTCCATCCAATAATACTTCTTAATGCTGCGGGAAAATTCATATTTATGGTAAACTACCGCGTCGTTCGCTAAAACACAGCTAAAGCCAGAGAGCCAAATCCGCCAGCCTAAATCCTGATCTTCATTATACATCCACATCTCCTCGTCAAACAAACCTATTTTTTTCAGCACCTCAATTTTAAATAATACCGCCGCCCCGGAAGGGTAACAAATATTATTATTGTTAGTTAATTTTACATAATTCTCTCCATGCCGGCTCGCATATCCAAATCCTAAAAAATGCGTCACATTACCTAGACTGTTTACTTTATTTTTATCATTATACAGCATCAGTCTGGCCTGTACCGCGCCGATTTTTTCACTACTAGCCGCTGCTTCCACCATTTTTTTCACGCAATCCGGCTCTAAAACCGTATCCATGTTAAATAAAACCACATAATCAAATCCCCGCGCAAGCGCCAGCTTTATCGCGTCATTATTGCCTTTGGCGAACCCGTCGTTATTTTTGTTGCGCACTATTTCCGTTTCCGGCGCCGCCTGTTTTAAATAATTAAAACTTTCCTCCGTGCTTTCATTATCAACAATAAAAATTTTCATCTTGCCGGTATAATCCTGCCTTTTCAAGCTCGCCAAACAATCCGCCAGATATTTTTCCGCGTAATCTTTATAATTTATTAATATTATGGCAACAAATTTATTCATAGCGGACTCCTAATGTTTACTAATTTATTATTCGCCACCTTAGTATAAACTTGCGTGGTTTCCAGCCGCGCATGTCCCAATAGCTCCTGTATATACCTTATATCAGTTCCGCTTTCAAGTAAATGAGTGGCAAAACTGTGGCGCAAGCTATGCGCCGACACTTCCGAATTAACCCCGGCCAATTTCGCCGCCTCTTCTACCACTTTTTGCGCCGACCTAACATTTAATTTACGCCCCGCCTCATAGCTTTCAAAAAGATAAACCAAGGGCTGATACTCGGATAAATATTTTTCAATATTATTTAATGTCTGCTCGGATACAATCGTAATTCTGTCTTTAGCGCCTTTGCCAAGCCTCACTGTAATAATTTTGCGGAAAAAATCAATATCATTAATTTTTAAATCAATTAACTCGCTCACTCTAAGGCCTGAGCCGAATAAAATCTGAATCATTAACTTGTGTTTGATATTTTTTAGAGAATTGATCATCATTACAACTTCTTCTTTACTTAATACCGCCGGCAATTTTTTCTCAGTTTTAGGCCGCCTGATTCCGCTTTTCGGAGCAAAAAACTTTCTCTGCATAATAACCTCATAATAAAACTTAAAAGCATTAATTGCCAGATTAACGGTTGACGAAGATTTGCCTAAATTAAACAAACAATCAATATAATCTCTAATATCCTGCCCTTCTATTTCTCTGACATTTTTATTTGCAAATCTTAGGATTTCTTTGTTATAATAAAGATAAGCTTGAATGGTTTTTGGGCTAAAATTACGAATTCTCATTTCTTGAGCCAACCGAAATATAGGGTCTTTGCTTGGATATTGGTAATTTCCCTCCATAAAAAGACTTGATAAGAAATAATTACTTTCATTTTAACTAATTTTAAATAATAATTCAATAAGTTCGCATATAACTAGTTAGGCGAAATAACATCTAAAATATGGATTATAGAATAAAGTTATTTGATAAAATCAACATCTCTGATACTATAAATATTTCGGCATTTAAAAAGGCTAAAGAATATTACAAGAAGCGACCAATTATATTAATGATAAACATCATCCTGATAATAGGTGGCGCTTTTATTAACCCCATAATTAGTGTTATTATTAGTTTGGTCGCTTTTTTCGTTTTGCCAAATTGGAAAGAAAAAAGTTAAAAAAATTTTTAGATGTTGCATCGCCTAACACGGCGTATCTGGTTCGTAAAAATATTACTAATTAAATAAATATATTATATGACAGGCAGCCTCGCAATATTTAAAAACACACTTATCGCTTTTATCTTACTTGTTCTTATACCACTTTCTTGGGTGTACCAAAATCGTATTTTAGCAATAATTTTGTTGCTACTTTTCGTTTTAGAAATTTTCCTACTAGTGCACTCTATAAAATATAGACATTATTTCTCAATAGTCAAACCGAATAGATGGAACGAAATCAGATGTAAAACATGCGGTTTCCAGGGCAAGCCATTACATTATGAACCTAATTATTTACCCATTTTGACATTCGGAAAATTTCTAAAATACTATATCAAACAATTTCCTATTGAATACGGCTGCCCGCATTGCGATAATCCACGAAAGAACTATATGAATATAGAGTTTATCGTTAAGTAATATTTTTAATCACGCAAATTTTAATGCTTTTTTATTTTTTAATACAGCAAATCAAAAACCACCTCGCTTTTGAGATGGTTTCTGAAGTGGAGCCAAGGGGTATCGAACCCCTCAATTCCGAATGTTAAGTGCGGAACCCTCACCATGAGGTGGCCCCTCAACTCCACGAAAAAATTTTACCATAAATTTTGCAAAACAAAAAGCCCGATCCCCGTTAGGGTTTCGGACTTTGGAGTTCAATAGATTCCGCACTTAACATTATCAGTATAACAGATTCAATGAGGTTGTCAAGAGTTAAAAAAATATCTAAAGTTAGATAAAAAATAAAAAAGCATTAAAACTTCAGATACGCCGATACGTTATACGCAATTCAAAAAATATTTTTCTTGATGTAAAATGAAGATAGGCTTTCAAAAAGGAATAAATTTGATTTTTTCTTTATTTAAAGAGGGGGATAATATTGTGTTTTCTTACGCTTCGCTACAGAAAACGATAATTTATTAAATAGGCTTATAAATATTAATCTATGCAACATACTTACAAAAGAAAGGATTCTGTAAAAAAATATGATTTATTAAGAGATGTTCCCAAAAATGTAAAAGAGGAATTTGCTAAAATAATTCTTAATGAATCAAAAAACAAATCTATTTTGGATTTGGGGTTCGGTACGGGGAACATATTGATTTCTCTTGTTAAGCTCAATAAATCATCTAAAATTTACGGAATTGATAATAGTGGCGAAATGATAAGTTTTGTAAAGAATAAGATTTCAAAAGAGATAATTTTATTTAAAGGAGACTTAAATCAATTTAAGAAAAAATATGGGCTAGTTGACGTCTTGCATTTCAAGGCAATACTTCACTGCATTGATAAACCTGAGGTTATGATTGATAAAATAATAAACTCCGTTAGTATTGGTGGATTAATTATCACTTCCCATGAAGTTAGCCAAACCGAAGACCGAATTGAACAAATTTTTGATTATACAAGAATTGACGATCCTGAAGTAGAAATCATTTTTGAAAAATATTTCAGATTAAGAACAGATATAGGAAAACCCTTTGTATCTAGAAAATTTCCTGCAGGAAATTCTGATAGAGTGGTCGACTATTTTTTAAAGACCAAAAAATGCTCATTAGTAAAATCAGTGGAAGATAAAAATTTATTTTGGAAAAGAGAGATTAAAATTTTAGACCTTCTTGAGTCTATAAAATTTGGTACTTTTGGTGTTTTTTTTGATTCATTAAGTCAAGAAAATCGGAATTATATTTATGTAGAATTAAAAAAGTTTTGTGAAGAGAAAAACATAAATATCAATAAAAAAAGATTACTGCCATGCAAATTTAAAATTAATATTTTAAGAAGAAAAATATGATTGAAAAAATTAAAATTGATTTCGAAATTTCAGGAACAAAAATTTCTATTCCTTTTGAAGCTATTTGTTCTGTAACTGATAAATTATTTAAAGGGTTTGTTGTTGTTGAGTACCAACCCAACAATGAAGTAATTGAGTATGTAAGCTTGGAAACTTTTGTAAACAAAGTTTCGAAACAAAAACTAACTGCCGAAGAATTGGCAAATCAAATTTTTCAAGAAGTTGAAAATTTAATACAACCAAAACATCTTAAAGTGTTAGTTGATGTTAAAAGTTCAGAAGCACATCAACCTGCAGAAATTTGGATAGAGAAATAACAAATTTTATAAACATTAATTAATAACAAAATAATATGAATGTTACAACCATTATTTTATGGATAGCGATTATAACTGCATTTTCGCTATTTGGTTCGTGGTATGCTCGCAAATATAATAAACCAGATGCTCTTATTGGACTTTATGTTGCCTTTGTTTTGATTAGTAATATAATTGCCTATAAAATCGCGATTTTTGATTTTGGATTTGTAACATTTTTTGCTACCGCCGCTACTTTGGTATTTTCTGTTACTTTTCTTTTAACGGACATTGTTAATGAAAAGTTCGGCAGAAAAGAAACGCAAAAAATGATTTTTATTGCTTTATTAACTCAAATCGCAGTTGCTTTCTTTATCTTTTTAGCAATTTCATTAAAGCCCGCTCCATTTTGGACAGACCAAGATATATTTGCTCAAATAATTGGATTTGCTCCAAGGATTATGATAGCAAGTTGGATTGCATTTTTAATTAGCGAAAATGCGGATGCTTATATTTTTTCATGGTTTAAAAAAATAACAAACGGAAGACATCTTTGGATGAGAAATGTATTTTCTTCCATTCCATCAATGGCTTTGGATACTCTTATTTTTGTGACTGTTGCATTTTATGGAGTTCAACCACTTTTACCTTTAATTACCGGGGTTCTCGTAATAAAGTGGCTTGTAGGAGTTATTGACATTCCATTTATGTATTTGAATAGATGGATAATGGATGGACAAAAAAGTAAAGAAGTAGTTTTAGAAAAATGAAATTCACCCCTAACCCCTCTTTCATTTTTCAAAATGGAAAGAATCAAATTTATAAGAAATGAGGAAAGCCTATCTAATAAGTGAGAACGAAAAATATTTTTTGAACTCACTCCGCTACGCTTCGTGCCACGCTGCGCTCTCCTCCTTTCAGTCGTCGGGGCGTATAACAAGTGATAACCGGAAAATGCCTCAGCTCGGCATTTTCCCAAATTTTCTTTTGCTTCGCTTCAGAAAACTTCGGTTATCACTGACGTTAGGCGACATATTTTAAAAACAATTCCAAAAACTTTTTTTATCGCCTTCGGCGATTTGGAGGCGAAAATTTTTTTTATTTCTGATATAATAAATACATGAAAACTAAACCATATTACAAATACAGTGATTTTTCCTTATATCACGGCAATAGTCTTAATATATTAGCGGAAATTCCCGAAAATTCGGTAGATATGATTTTTGCCGATCCGCCTTATTTACTTTCAAATGGCGGTTTTACCTGTCATGCTGGCCAAATGGTTAGCGTAAACAAGGGGCAATGGGATGTTAGCAACGGTCTAAAGAAAGATTTTGAATTTCATTTGGCTTGGATTGAAGCCTGCAAAAGAGTCTTAAAGCCAGGTGGCACTCTTTGGATCAGCGGAACTTATCACTCAATCTATCAATGCGGTTTTGCTTTACAAGTCGCCAAATTTCATATTTTAAACGATATTGCGTGGTTCAAGCCAAACGCCTCGCCAAATTTGTCTTGCCGATTTTTTACCGCCAGCCATGAAACTATTATTTGGGCGCGCAAAGACAAAGCGGGAAAACATAAATTTAACTATAAGGCGATGAAAGAGGGCAACTGGGCGGAAGATTTTATTAAAAAACCTGGTCTGCAAATGAGAAGTGTTTGGTCAATTTATCCGCCAAGAAACGGCGAAAAAAAATTCGGCAAACACCCGACGCAAAAACCGATTGATTTATTGGTTAGAATTGTGTTAGCCAGCACTGACAAAGGCGACCTAGTTATTGATCCGTTTACAGGTTCATCCACGACAGGACTCGCCTCTTTTTTGAACGATCGCAAATTTATCGGCATTGACACGGAAAAAAAATATTTAGACTTATCTATAAAAAGATTAAAGGATTTAGAAAAATCAAAATAACTTTATGAAAATTATAACTCGAACAGTCGCAATAAATAATCTAAAAAAATTTACTGGCAAGGATCTAAGAGACCTTGCTTTAAAATTCAAAATTACGACTTACGAAACAGGCAAACAGAACAAAGGTTGGAAAGGTTTGATTTTGGAAAGATTAGCAGGACTTGAAAACAATATTTCCAAAGCACCAAACGGATTATCGTGGGAATTAAAATCAGTCAGCTTTCATGAAGTTAAAGGCGAACTAACACCGAAAGAAACTATGGCTATAACTATGATTAACCAAAAAGAATTGAAAGAAACAGAATTTTTTAACAGCCATTGTTGGAACAAATTAAAAGCGATTATTTTTTGCGCCGTAAAATGGAACGGCAAAAATTCAAATGACGGACAGCTTATCAAAGTCGCAAGTTTGGATTTTAGTGAAGATGATGATCTAATTAAAGAGATAAAAGTGGACTACGATTTTATCAGAGCGAAACTTATCAAAAAAGGATTTAGCGCTTTAACTGGCAAAGACGGCAAATGGATTCAAGCCAGAACAAAAGGTACTGGCGGAGTTAATCCACGAACTGGCGAACGCAGACCGATCACCAGAGCTTTTTATGCTCGCAAAGGATTAGTTAAAAAAATATTTGAACTCGCAAAATAAGGTGTCGCTCGCGACGAAATAAAAAAAAATTTCGCCCCCAAATCAAATTCGCTTCGCGAATTATAAAAAAAGTTTTTGGAATTGTTTTTAAAATACGTCAAGACCACGCTGCGCTCTCGCTGTCGCTCGGGTCGCCTAACACGGCATAAGCGGTTCGGCACTCGGCTCGTGCCTCACCCAAATTTTTGTTTCGCTTCGCTTCACAAAAACTTCGCTTATGCCGATACGTTATCTGAAATAAATTTATTTTTGTCCTTTAAAAATATAATAAAAAATTAGAATTGGGCTAATAAAAATAAGGGGGTATGCCATGAAATTGTCATGGATTAAATTTCTCAGAAAATTTCTTCCGTTGTTTATTTTATTCTCGGTGGCATTTGGCGGGTATTGCTATGGTAATAATATGCATGCAGGCTTCTCTGCTGCATTTGTGGCTGCCACCACCACCAGCATTCTATGGGTAAAAATGGATTCAATTTTCAGTGATTTTTTTGATGATTAAGGCTGTTCTTTACACTATTTGTTTATTCACGCGAGAGGAAGCCCAACCTCTCGCCCAATTCTAATTTTTTATTAAATCAGGATGTGACAAAAATAAATTTACATCCGATAACACCGAATATACGGCTACAATAAAATTCGTTTATTACATAAATTAAGGAGTTGAATTTTATCTTCGCCCAAATTTTTGCTCAATTCTTTCGCAAAAACTTCGTATATTCGGATACGTTGTCTGAAATAATAATAAAATCTTTCCTTTAATTTGAATTAATTTAATTGGGGACAAATTTTTAAATTAAAAGCGTTATGAGAATCCGCTTAGTAGGAGATGAAGATTATGCGGCAATCGCTCGTCTTCATCGGCAAACAATACGAAAAGTAAATTCCAAAGATTATACAGATGACCAAATTAGTGCTTGGTCGGATAGAACCAACGCAGAACGTTTCCGTAGTAATGCAGGCAAGTGCAAAAGATGGGTCGCAATAGAAGATGACAAAGTAGTCGGATTTTGCGATCACAGTTTAGATGGTGAATTCTGGGGATTGTATGTCCACAAAGATTTTATTGGTAAGGGCATTGGTTCTCGCCTCTTAAAAACCGCTGAAGACTCGCTCAGAAAAATGGGCTTTAAAAAAGTTAATTTGAAGGCCACAATCACAGCAAAAGAATTCTACAAAAAACATGGGTATAGGGTTATAAAAAAAGATTTACACCCCATAAATAATCAAAAATTGGAAATCTTTGACATGACCAAAACGCTTTCTTAAAAATTTGTCCCCAATTAAATTTTACAATAAGGAAGAAAGATTTTATTATTACATCAGACAACACCGAGTATGCGGCTCAAAAGTTTTGCGTTATTAGACTTTTACATTATTGAGTGCAAAACTTTTTCGACCCAAATTCGCTTTTCTCCGTTGGTTGGTAATTCAAAGAATAGTGCGATAAAATAGGATTAAACCAGTTAACAAAGTTAATTCAATAAATCCGAAAAGCGAACTTCGCATACTCGGATACGTTAGCTGAAATCCTAAAGAAATATTATTTTTTTATAATATATTATGATACACAAAAATATTTTACAAACCATTGGAAATACCCCTCTTGTTAGGATAAACAAATTGAATCCAAACAAAAATGTTACTATTTACGCTAAAATTGAAGGGAATAATCCAACCGGCAGTATAAAAGACAGAATAGCCTTGAAAATGATTGAACAAGCCGAGGCGGAAAGTTCACTAACAAGAGGAAAAACAATAATTGAGCCGACATCCGGAAACACGGGCATTGGCTTAGCGATGATCGGAGTAGTAAAGGGATATGATGTTGAAATCGTTATGAGCAAAGCGGTATCCATGGAAAGAATAAAAATGATTAAATCTTTTGGCGCGAAAGTTACATTAACCGATGAAAAATTAGGAACCGATGGCGCGATAATTAAAGCCAGAGAGCTTGTTAAAGCAAACCCCGAGAAATATTTTATGCCTGACCAATTTTCAAACAGATATAATAAAATCGCGCATTACAAAACAACCGGCGAGGAAATTTTACGGCAAACAAACAGTAATATTGGCTATTTCGTTTCCGCCATAGGAACTTCAGGCACAATCATGGGAGTAGGAAAAGCCCTTAAAGAAAACAATCCTAAAATAAAAATTGTTTGCGCGCATCCGGTAAAGGGGCATTATATACAAGGATTAAAAAACATGGAAGAAGCAATAGTACCCTCAATCTATGACCCTTCGGAAATTGATGAAACAATTATGGTTGAGACGGAAGCCGCGTTTGAAATGACCAGGCAAATTGTAAAAAAAGAAGGAATTTTCGTCGGCATGAGCAGCGGAGCGGCCATGTACGCCGCGATAGAAATAGCCAAAAAAATTAAATCCGGAGTAATAGTGGTTATTTTTCCTGATAGAGGGGAAAAATATTTAACCACCAGTTTATTTAATTAAAAAATAAATTTAAATATAGAAAAGAAAAAACATGGCGCTTCGCCATGTTTTTTAAGTTTTGATCCGGCTTTTTATTTTTAGCTTCTCCCCTATTATAGCTATTAACATGCCGACCGGCCAGGCTATTTTTAAAATCCAATATTCGTAAGCCGGCCGCCATTTTTTAAAATATTTTAACATTGAGTCGCGAAAATATTTTTGCTTTACCGCTAAATTCACTTGCTTAAAGCTCTGCCCCATTAAATCAATGCATTCAGCAGTCGGCATATACCAAACCTGCCCGCCGGCCTGCTTAACGCGCCGGCAATAATCAACTTCTTCAAACCAAATAAAAAATCTTTCGTCTAACAGGCCGATTTTTTTTATAATTTCTTGCCTTACCATGAAAAAACCGCCCCTGATAGAATCAACCGAAGCTGACTTAAAATAATCAAAATCGTTTCTTAAATATTTATCAAGAACGGAGGGAAAAATATGGGGAATTTTTAAAATAACCGCCAGTTGGTCTGTCAGAGTCGGAAAACGGCGCACCTGCTTAATAACGCGCGCGCTTTCGTCCAGTAATCTGCAGCCCGCCACCCAGGCATTTTCATGCGCGTTCATCCAGGAAAACATATTGGATAAAGTATCATCAAAAACACGCATATCCGGATTTAACAGCAAAATATATCTGCCGCCCGCTTCTCTGATGGCCTGATTATTGGCTTTGGCAAAACCAAAATTTTCCCGGTTAACTATCAATTTTACTCGCGGATAATATTTTTTTACCATTGCCGCTGTGCCGTCAGCCGAATTATTATCAACCACAAAAACTTCAAAATTTACATTTTGGCTTTCATATAGCGCCCTTAGATTATCCTTTAATTTTTCCTTAACATTCCAGGAAACAATGATAATTGATAAATCCATATATTATCGTTAATTGGCAAAAATTACTAATCAAGCAAATTAATATATATTTTTTCAAAATCGCTCGTCATCTTTTTCACCGAGAAATTATCTGCCGCCGAGCGATAGGCCTGTTCGATAATTTTTTTTCTTAATTCAAAGTTATTTATTGCTGTTTTTAAGGCTTGCGTTAATGACAAAGCGTTTTTTTCAATTAAAAAGCCGGTTTCGCCATGTTTTATTATTTCAACCGGACCACCGCTATCGGTGGCTATAACTAAAGTTTTAGCCATCATAGCTTCAACTATTACCAGGCCAAAGGGCTCGGGTTCAACAGAAGTCAGGCAGAGCACATCAAGGGCGGACATACAAAGCGATATATCCAATCTATACCCGGTAAAAATTACTTTATTTTCTAGCTTGTTTTTTCGCGCTAGCTCTTTTAAATATGCTTCGTTATCCCCTTCTTGACCCTTACCTGAACCGATAATAACACATTTAACATTATTTATTCCTTCATCGGAAAGCAGTGCTATGGCTTCTATTAATAAATCCGCACCTTTCCATTTTACCAGCCTGCCTACATAGCCGATCGTTATAGTTCGGCCGTCGGTAATATTCCATTCATTTTTTTTATCTCTTACTTGATCTTCGGAAATTTGATTTTTATAAAAATCGCTGCCGATATAAACAATGCTATTATCATCGGCTTTCTCGCCGTAATTATTCGCCGCCGCTTTTGAAATATATACTATTTTATCCGGCAGATACTTAAATATTTTAAATAAAAATATGGGAAAAGTAAAATCCTGCATAAACCAAATTACTTTTACCCGGCTAAAAAGCGCGGCTAAAGAAGAAAGGATATGGGCTCTTACCGTATTGGCGAAAACAAGATTAAATTTTTCTTTTTTTATCAGGCTCCTAATTTCCAAAATATCACTGATTAAATTATATAATACGGCCGGATTCAATGATTTCAATTTTGTAAATGTTAGAATCCGATATTTTATTCCATATTTTTTTAAAGAGCCGGTTAAATTGATTTTTTCAGCATTGGCGGAGCAGCCGAGCATTACTTCAAATTTTTCTTTATCAATGGTTTTTAAATGGTGAATCAAAGAAAGCTGAGCGCCGCCGATAAAGGGCGTGTGGTCTAAAAATAAAATTTTAATTTTTGAATTCACCATTTTTTATTTTTTTTAAAGTTATAAATTCTTTTAATAAATACGGCTCAAACAACAAAGCAAAAACGACTATTTTTAATTCAAACCAAATAATCGCTATTTTATTCACCGGGCTTTGCAGGCGCCAGTATTTCATGAAAATAATCTGCTGATTTAAAAACGACCATTGCTTAACCCTGCGGCTTTTATTTTTCCGGTTCAAAGCCACGGCAAAATTACCCTCGCCCAGCCCGCCGCCGGAGCGGTCATGATAGGCTATGGAATCGCAAACGCATTTTGATTTAAAACTTTTTAAAAAAAGACGGTAAGCCAAGTCGCAATCTTCTTTATACATAAACATCAGTTCATCAAAATATTGGCCGTTTTGTTTTACTTTTTCCAAAGCGCTTAAACGATAAATCGCGCAAGCGCCGGAAACTCCGATTATTTCATCATCGCAGCTAGCATCAGCCGGCTCCCCTTCCTTATAATCCACAAATCTTAAGCCGGGCAAAAGCTTAATACCGCAACTGTCTATAATATTGGTTTTTTCTTGGCCGGCAAAATTCCACTTTAACACTTTCGCGGTCGCTGAACCTAATTTACTGTCATGATCCATTGTATCCGCCAATTTTGCCAGAGCGCCGTCTTCCAGCATCATATCCGGGTTTAAAGCTAAAAAATATTCAGCGCCGGCTTCAACCGCTTTTTTAATCATTAAATTAAAAGCTTTGGCATAACCTAAATTTTCTCCGGTCCGGCGCAGTCCAATCTCCGGAAAATTATTTTTTATGTAAACTGAATTGCCATTTTTTTCTTCTTCGCTATTGTCAACGGCTAAAATCTTATAATTTTTATAACTCTGCTTTTTAAGGCTTGGCAAAAAATACGGCAAATACTTTGCAGTTGATTCGCCGTAAGTTATAAAACCGATATAAATTTTTGCTTTATTTTCCATGTTTCATTTTTAAATTACCAATTTATCCTGCAATTTTTCCTTAGCTAAATTCTGCGCGGCCAGCAGACTGTCAAAAGTGCCGGCATCAATCCACTCACCCTTAACCATGGCCACTTCAAGCTCGCCTTTTTCTAAATACCAATTATGCAAATCGGTTATTTCCAATTCGCCCCGTTCGCTGGGCTTAACGCTTTTCGCCGCCTCCACCACCCGGCCGTCGAAAACATATAAACCGGTCAAAGCATAATTGCTTAGCCACTTTTTCGGCTTTTCTTTAATCTCAACCGCTTTCATATCTTCGTCAAATTTAACCACGCCGAATCTTTCCGGGTCGCTGACTTTTTTAGCGAACACTTTGCCGCCTTTTTTAAAATTTTTAATATCTTCACTTAAATCATCTTCAAATATATTATCGCCTAAAATCATAGTAACATTATCCTGGTCAATAAAATTTTCGCCGATAATAAAAGCATCGGCCAAGCCGCGCGGCTTATCCTGGATCTCGTAAGTAAATTTAACGCCAAACTCTTTGCCGCTACCCAACAGATTCAAATAATCACCGGCTCGTTCAGGAGAAATAATAATTAAAATTTCCTTAATCCCGGCCTTAATTAAAGTATTAAGAGGATAATAAATCATGGGCCGGTTATAGACCGGCAACAGTTGTTTAGAAGTTACTTTTGTACACGGCCTCAATCTTGTAGCGTTGCCGCCTGATAAAATAATTCCACGCATATTTATTTTAGTTATAAAATTAAAAAGTAAAAATTTATAAAGTTTTTATTTTAAAATATTCCTTTAAAGCCTCTTTATAATCCCTTAACGGCGGCAGTTTAGTATTTAAAAGCACTGAATACTTCGGCCGTTTAGCCGGGCGGTCTAACTTATCGCCGGTTATCGGTTTTACTTCAACCCCAATTCCGGCCAGCTTAAATAATTCCACCGCGGCCTCATACCAAGTACAAGGTCCGCCATTAACAATATGATAAATGCCATAACCGCTATTTTTATCAACTAATTCTTTAGTAGCTTTAGCCAAATCAGGCGTATAAGTAAAACAACTTAATTCTTCATCAACTGCTTCCAAATTTAATTTCTCACGGCTCTGCTCCAGCATGATATCAAAAAAACTTGGTTTAGCTATCTCGCTTTTGCCCTTAGGCCCGAACAACTTTGAAGTCCTGATTAAATACCATTTAAGCCCGGAACCGCTTAGCTCCAGAATTCTTTTTTCGCCGTGAAATTTAGTTTTGCCATAACGGTTAATTGGTTTTGGCTCGTCAATTTCTTTATAGCCGTTTTTGCTAGCCCCGTCAAAAACATAATCAGTGGAATAATAAACTAGCGTGGCGCCAATCTTTAAACAAGCTTCGGCTAAAAATTTCGGCCCGTCAATATTTATTTTTTTAGCCAGGTCATACTCTCCGTCGCTAGCTTCGCACTTGTCCACGGCATTATAGGCTGCGGCGTTAATTACCAGCTCCGGCTTAACATCGCCTATTTTTTTTAATATCAGTTCCCGGTCGCTAATGTCAATCTCTCCCCTGTCCCAAGCGATAATTTCATTGCCAGCAGTAAATATTTTTACCAACTGTCCCCCTAAATTTCCTTTAGCGCCAAGTATTAATATTTTCATAAAATAATTTTCTCCAAATATTCTTTAACTTTTAGTTGCTCCGCGAGTGGATTTTCCAGCTCAATTAATATATAATCAGAAAAATATTTCTTTGGCATTTCTTTTAAATAATCAAACTCCGATAAATTACTGAATAAATGGTCATTATATCCTCTAATTAACCGATTGCTTTGCTTGTCTTCGCCATATTGAATGGTTTTTTTAATGGCGGAAATATGATTGCAGCCAATTTTAGTTTTGTCCAATAGTTTTTCAAAATTGGCGTAACTTTTTTCATTCTGCATTAATCCAAAATCCTTATAGTGGGAAAAGTCTAAACATATCCCGCCAAAATTTTCCAACATTTCTTCAAAATTTAAAGGAATTTCATTTAAATTTTCTAAAAAAATAATACTTTTTAAATCTTTATTTTTCTTGATAAATTCAACCGATTTTTCCGAGGGATGAAAATTAAAAACTTTTGTTTTATATCTCTTTATAAAATAATTTATTTCCTCTCTCCCGGTATCTTGCTCCCGCAAATGCACATGCGGAATTGATTTTAGGCCGGTTTTTTCCAAAAGCGCGTATAATTCATTTCTTTCACTTCTTCCCAGCGGAGTCGGAAAAAGGCTTATTTCCGTAATGCCCAATTCGTCTATTTCTTTAATTTTATCTTTCCAGGCCTTAGTTCCGGAATCGGTGGTAAGCGCGAGCAATATTTTCTTATTTACCATATTGTTTTTTATAATATTCCAAATACTCTCCGCTTCTTATATTTTTCCACCAAGCCTGATTATTTTTATACCATTCAACGGTTTCAGCAAGCCCTTCATCAAAGCTAACCGCCGGCTCCCAGCCTAATTCGTTTTTAGCCTTGGAAAAATCCATAGCATAGCGCAAATCATGCCCCGGCCGGTCGGCGACATATTCTATCATATCTCCGCCCTTGCCCATTAAATTTAAAATTTTCTTGGTTAGTTCCATATTAGACAATTCGCTGTTTCCGCCCAAGCAATAAGTTTCGCCGATTTTACCTTTTTTAATTATGGCATCAACGCCGGCATTATGATCATTAACATAAATCCAGTCGCGAATATTCTTACCTTCTCCGTAAACCGGCACTTTTTTATTTTCCATTAAATTAGTAATAAATAGCGGCATCAATTTTTCCGGGAATTGGCAGGGGCCGTAATTATTAGAACAATTGGAAATTGTAATCGGCAGCTTATGCGTATGGCAATAGGCTCGCACCAGATGGTCAGAGGCCGCCTTAGAGGCGCTATAAGGGCTTCTCGGGTCATACGGGGTCTTTTCATTAAACGGCTTATCGTTAAGGCCAAGCGAGCCAAACACTTCATCCGTGGAAATGTGATGAAACCTGATTTTGCCGTTATTTTTAGCCGCGTCTAACAATATTCTAGTGCCTTCCACATTAGTTCTAATAAAATCACCGCTATCTATAATAGAACGATCAACATGCGATTCGGCAGCGAAATGCACTATTAAATCAATGCCTTTAACTAAGTTATTTACTAAAGCGGCGTCGCAGATGTCGCCTTTAACAAATTTATAATTTTTATTATTTTCCACATCCCGCAAATTTTCCAGATTGCCCGCGTAAGCCAAAGCGTCCAGATTGATTATTGAATCAGCCGGATATTTATTTAGCCAATATCTTATAAAATTTGAACCGATAAAGCCGGCACCGCCGGTGACTAATATTCTCATATAATTTTATATGTTAAGCGTAAATTTATCTTTAAAATCTTTTTTTACCGTGTCGTAAGGTTTTTTAAAAAATATGGTGGAAAAATAATTTAAAGTATAGCGCCAGCCGGTTTTAGCGATGCCTTCTTTCTCCAGTCTTCTACCGGAAGCGTAAATTGGCAAATCAAAAGTGAATTTTACGCCGCCGACTTTAACCAAGCGCCGCGCCAAATCAGTATCTTCTCCCCAAAAATCAAAATCAGAATTAAAACCGCCAATCGCTTCCATAGCCGTTCTCTTAACCACAAAATTCCCGCCTTGGAGCATCGAGCCGACTCCGAGAACATAACGATTGATAAGATAAGTAAAAAAACCTAAATAATAAAACGTCCGTACGCCCGCTCTGGCGCTCTTGGATAAATCATAATAAATAAATGGGCCGCTTAAAGCCACCAGCTTATTATTTTTAGAAAATTCTTCAAAAACTTTATCAAACCAGCCCGGCGTTATTCTGGTATCGGCGTCAATATTGGCAACCAACTCACCTCGCGAAGCCAGATAGCCGGCGCGGCGCGCTTTTACCAAACCCTTGTCCAGCTCATCCACTAATTTAATTTCGGGAAACGAAACAATAATATCTCTGGTTTTATCGGTTGAGGCATTATTAACCACCACAATTTCCATATCATAATTTTTGCCATTTATTTCCGCTAAAATTGAATTTAAGCAGCCGCCAATATGAGCTTCTTCATTATAGGCTGGAATAACTACGCTTAGCTTCACCCCGTTAGAAATTATATTATTTTTATCAGACATACTATTTCATAAATTATTCCCGTTATTTTAGTTATTCCTAACGGGGGTTCATAAAATTTTATTTAACATTAGAGAAAAATATAAATATATGAGCTTTTTTAATCTCTATCTATTATACTATTAATCCAATAATTTTCAAGCCTTTGCTTTATGTTCGCTTATCATTTTTTCGTATAACTTTTCCCATTTTTTGGCTATTTCAGGCGCGGAAAATTGCTTAGCAAATTCGGCCGCTCCGCAGCCTAACCGTTGGCGCAATTCTTTGTTTTTCAAACATAAAACTATTTTTTCCGCCATAGCCTCATGGTCGCCCGGCTTTACCACAAAACCATTTTTATCGTTAACATACTCGGGCAAAGCGCGCGCGTTAACAACAATGGCCGGCAAGCCGCAAGCCATGGCCTGCATTAAAGTCATACTTTGGGTTTCGGAGGCGGAGGCAATGGCAAAAATTTCTGAAACTTGATAAAGTTTCGCTAAATTTTCCTTGCTTACCGTACCAAAAAATTTTACCTGTTTTTCCAAATCCAACCCTTGAACCAGCCGCCTTAATTCTTTTTCTGATTTTCCCGAACCGGCAATCGCCAGATTAATATCGCTAATTTTTCTTTTAACCAAAGCCGCGGCTCTTATAATCACTTCAATATTTTTTTCCGGCGACAGTCGGCCGGCGTAAATAACAGTATTGCCGGATAACCCAAATTTATTTTTATTCCCCTCTTTTTCCGCCGATGAATAAAATATATCAGTGGCGATCGGATTGGAAATTACTTCGTACGGTTTATTAAAACCACTCCGGTTCATATCTTCAAAAACCGATTGTGACGGCGCGGTTACAAAATCACAGCAGTTATAATACCAAGCCGCGTATTTTAAACTCTGCTTTTTTGCAAAATTACCCGGCACAAAATCAGCAATAGAAGTATGGTTAGTGCCGATAAGGGGCAGTTTATTTAATTTAGCCAATAGCAAAGCTTCCAGCCCGGTGCCGAAAAAAAGCTGGGAATGGATAATATCCGGCTTAAATTCTTTAAACAATCGGCCGGAGAACAATGGCAAAACCAGCCTTGACTGCGCTCCGGCGAAAGATGCGGGCAGAGAAAACAAACGTTTGATTTTAATATTCTCACCCAAATCCAATTCCCGCGCAGGCAAATTTACCATCTGATAATCTCTGGCGCCATACCGCGGCACAAAAAAACATATCTCGTGCCCCAATTTTGATAATTCCGCCGCCAGCTTGATTATGGAATCAGCAACGCCGCTTAACTCCGGATAAAAATTGTCGGAAAATATAGCAATTTTCATATTATAATTTCAAATTTATTTGCTCTTCTGATATTTTTTTGGAAAAACGGCCGAATAAATAATTTATTAAAATAAATAAAATTATTACTACGATAATCAAATATTGGCCGTAATAAAAATAGCCGGCCAGCGAATCATAGGCTTTACCGAAAAAATAACCGATGACCGTAAAAAAAATCGCTTTAGGCAAACTCAAAACAAATAAAATATAAAAAAACTTTTTAAATTTAAGTTTGGCCGCGCCGGTAATAACAAAACCAGGTACCGGTATAACCGGGGAATATTTAATTATAAATAGCGCTTTCCAGGTATGTTCATGTAAAAGTTCCTCTAATTTTAAAATTCTTAAATTTGTTAAACCGAAATAATGGCCGAATTTTTCCACCACGCCGGCGCGGCTGATATAACCGATTAAATATAAAATAATGTCAACTGCCATTTCGCCGAAAAACGCCAAGCTAAAAATTAAATAAACATTCAAATAGCCTAAAGCCGCGGCAAAGGCCGCGGCGGAAATAAAAATCGGGCCGCCGACTATAATAGCGGCAAAAATCATTAAATAGCCGTTGGCTAAAACCCATGGCAAAATTATCGAAAAACTGGAAGCTGGCATTATATAATTTTAATCTTATTTAAAACTTCTTCGGCTTCATTCTTTTTATATTTTTTCTGCGGCCATAGATGCAAATTATCATCCCCCGCCCTGGGCACTACATGAAAATGAAGATGCGGCACAATCTGGCCGGCGGCCGGATCGTTGTTGACCAGCACATTATAACCGGCCGCGCCTAAATTGTTTTTTAAACTAGCTCCCACCCATTTTACGATTTTAACAACTTGGCATAAAGTCTGCTCGTCAACTTCTTCAATGTTGGCAAAATGCTTTTTCGGGATAACTAAAGTATGCCCGGAATTTACTGGGTTGATATCTAAAAAAGCCAAAGAATTTTCATCTTCATAAACTTTATAACTCGGAATTTCACCGGCGATAATTTTACAAAAGATGCAAGACATAAATTTGGAATTTCTAATTTCTAATTTTTAATTTCTAAACTTTGAAAATTGAGAATTGAAAATTTAAAATTTATAATATTTTATACGGCGACTCCGGATTGCTCTCCCATCTAACCTCGTCCACTTCCTCGGCCTTCCCCTCCCCTTTATACAATTTGTCCGGAAAATTTATGCAAAGGCCGTCTTTCTCGCCAACGCACTTATAACCATGTACTACACCAGGCGGCACAATTATCAAATTGGGATTATTTTCTCCAACTTGAACTTTCATATATTCACCGTTGGTTAAACTGCCTTCGCGCCTGTCCCATAAGTGCAATTCAAAATTTCCCGGACCAATAAAAACAAAACCGTCGCTTTGTAATTTATGTTCATGAGGCCCTCTGATTACGCCCGGTTTAGTCACGCTAACATAGCTCATAGCAAACTTATAATCGGTTTCATCTTGACGATAAATTTCCGCTAGCCAACCGCGATTATCGCTATTTTTGCTAATTTTTTTTATTATTACGCCGTCAATCATATTATCTATAATTATAGCATATTTTAATTAATTTGTTCATTGAAAATTAAACTTTCCTGGCTTTCGGCGTTACCCAAAAACCCATATATTTTCCCAGCATCAGCCTGGTTTGCGCTTCCAGACCCGGTATGGCTCCAAAAAATATAATGCTAACCGGTAAAATCAGCCACTGCAATATCATAGCCAGGCTCTTGCCAAAACCATATCTCTTCGGCCGCTTAGGCAGTAGCATAGAAGAAATAATGGCGGAAAAGACCATGCCAACCATGGCCACGGTCATTAAAGTCCGCGAAACTACCGGCAAATTACTGGATAAGACGGTTATATTAAAACGATCACCGCCTAAAATCATAGGCATCCAGCCAACCACGCCGATAATTAAAGCATTGGTTGCCCAGGAATGAAAGCCATAAAGTTGAACCAAAATTTTATTAACCATCTTGCCAACCGGTAAATTTTTTCTTTCTTTTATGGTATTAAACATTAAATACGGCAAATTTTCTATCCCCCAGCCCCAGCGCCTTTGCTGTTTATACAAATTTTTCATGGTACGGCCGACAGTTTCGTCCATACAAACATCCATGGAAACCGGAAAATATAAAGGTTCAACGCGATAGTTGCCTTTATAATTCAAATAGCAATGCCAAAAAACACGCGAGTCTTCACTCACCATATTAGTAGACCAAAAATCAATTTCCACTAAAGCCCGCCAAGTCATGGAATGCGAAGAATAAGTCGCCAGTTTTTCCTGTCTAATCTGCTGCATCATCTGCCAAAAAGTGTTGGAGGCGGCGGCTACGCGCGCGAAAAACGGCGCTTGCCAAATATTGTTATGATAAACCGGGATAGGCTGATAGCTGGCAAGATATGGGTCGGGCACGGTTAAAAATTTATGGGTTAAACAATAAAAATAGCCGGGAATAACAACAGTATCCATATCAAAAACACTGATTAAAATTTTATTATAATCATAATTAAACTTATCAATAATCTCTCGCTTTACAATCCTCGCCGCCCAAGCCTGATTAGCGCCCTTGCCTTTAATTTCTCCGGCTATGCCGTCCGGGTGGACAGTTGTTAAAAAATGTTTAAATTTACCCCCGAATTCATATTCAATCACCCGCGCTCTTTCTTTAGCCTCCTCGCCGGCCCGCTCTTCAATGGCTAGAACCATAATCATTTTGTCGGTCGGATAACCGTCCTGAATTAAAGCCTCAAGACTTGGCCTGATAACTTCCAGGCTTTCATTATAAGTCGGAAAAACCACCAAATGAATAATATCTTGCCACTTTAAATTATTAGCCGGTGATGCGGGTAGTTTTTCGCATCGGTCGCGCCAATCAATTTTTATATTTTTTTTCATGCTTAAGTAGGCAGCAAAAAGATTTATGCCCAAATAGATTACCAAAAGCAGCCAGTAAACATCAAAAGCAATAATAAAATAAGCTACCCAAACAGGTTTTATGGCGGAAAGCACAAATAAAACAATCAGAGTAGCCCAAGACAAAAACCCCGGTAAAATTTCCAAAAAGCGGTACAGTTTCCTGTCCTTAACATCAACTAAGTCAGTCGCTTTGCTTATTTTTAGATATTGCATATATAAAATTCACTATTTTTTTATTTCCCTGAATATAACATCACCGGCAAAATATAGCAAATAAAGAAAAAGTGTAAAAATAAACCAATCTATAAAATAATTTATGTCGCTAAAATAGACTAAAAACACTTGCGCGAGCCAAAGCGGAAATAAAAAAATATCCCAGCTATTAAAACGATTTAATAAGCCGAGTAATATTCCTAAGCTTGTTATAGGTATAACCAAGGCGGCGAAAAAACCAGGCCGTAATTTATTAAATATTTCGCTAGCCAAGTCAGACATTAACTTTAAGAGATAATAAAAAGAAACCCAGCCGAAACTTGAATAAGTGAAAAAAACAATAATCATCCAAGCATTAACCACGCAAACATTATTCAGCGAATCAGACGGACAATAATTCAGAAGATGCCTAATATCGGTAATAATATAGGCCGTATTGGGAAAAAATAACAGCCAAAAAATAAACAGAATCGCCGCTATCGCCTTTTGGCTAAATTTCACCAAGCCGGTACGGCGCCAATGCAACCTTAAAAACATATAAAACACAAACGGCAATAAAACTAAAAAAATATTCCAAATAACAGTGGCTAACTGATAATGATTAATGGCAATATTGCTTAAGGCCGGATAATGATTATAAAAATTATCAAGGCTTAAGAAGGAATAATGTATAGTTCTGCCCATAAAAAAATAATAACTATTGCATTATTATATCGGCATATTTATCTAATAATACAATAGTTAATTATGGCCTTAAGATTACATCTTCATTTTCTTTTATAACAGAGCCGGATTGATTAGCTTTTTCGGGGCCGAAAGTTTTAGAATTATCGCATCTAGGTTCAATCTTTTCCCCTTGAAAATTAACCGGTCCGCTTTTAATCGCCTGATCTAAGCTAATGGCCGGCGAATTCTTAACACCTGAAAAATTTTCACGAATTTCCGGCTTGACTCTGTCGGAAATGCCGGCTAGCTCCCTCTTTTTAGACTCCAGCCTGTCTTCTATTTCTTGCTTTTTTTCTTTTTTAGCCAAAGTCAAACAATCTTTACAAAAAATCGGCCTAATTCCGTCAGGCACAAAAGAAACTTGCGTCGGCTTAGAACAACGGCTACAAACATAATTATATTTGTTAATATCCGGCTGCCTAAAATTTTCTACTTTATGCCTAGCAGTGATATTTTTATCGCTAACAGCTGGTGAAAAAATCCTCGGCATTTCTTTAAATATTTTTCTTTCCGGTCTTTTTTCAATTTTGTCTTCCATGTCTTCATTGTTGGTGTGCCAGCGGTTAATTTTATCTTCAACAGCCGCCCTCTGCTTAGCGTATCTCTCGCGCGATACTTTAATAACTTTTTCTTTATTACCGGTTTTTTCCTCTTCGGCTAAAGGAGCTCGGCCGCGGGCGGAAAAAGGATTGGATGAAATACCATCGATCATTAATTTAATATAAAATTCATATTTGGCTAAATTGACTAAATCTTCTTCGGTAAAGACCGGAGTAAATTCTTTAACCAACTCCTCGGCATCGGTCGCACCCACCCTAAAAACAACCAAGGTGCCGACATTGCCAAAAACCGCCGGCTTAACTATCTCTCCAAGCTGCTCAATGTATTGGTGAGCCATTATTAAATTAAGACGATATTTTCTGGCTTCGGATAGAATATTAGCAAAGCTGTCGGTGGTAAAATTCTGAAATTCATCAATGTAAAGATAAAAATCTTTGCGATCTTTTTCTAATATATCAACCCGGCTCATAACTGATAGCTGAACTTTAGTAATCATCATAGCGCCAAGTAAAGCTGAATTATCTTCGCCAATCCGGCCCTTGCTTAAATTCAAAATTAAAATTTTTCCCGAATCCATAATTTCCCTTAAATCAATTGATGATTTAACCTGGCCGACGATATTTCTTATTAGCGCGCTTGATAAAAACTGCCCGACTTTATTTTGAATCGGCGAAACCGCTTCTGAAGCGAAATTGTTGGCATAGCCGGCGAATTCATTAACCCAAAAAGCTTTTACCACCGGATCCTGAATTTTTTCTATAACTTTCTTTCTAAAATTTTTATCCGACAGCATCCTGGTTATGGCAAGCAAAGTTGAGCCCGGGTAATCCAAAACGGCTAAAATAGCATTTCGTAAAATATATTCCAATCTCGGCCCCCAAGAATCAGCCCAAAGCTTTTTAAAAACACCAATTAAACCGGAAGCAACCAAATGCCTTAAGTGCGGCTCTACCTGCTCAACTATATTAAAAGCAATCGGATAATCAATGTCAGACGGATTAAAATAGATTACATCATTAACCCGGCCTGAAGGAATATAATCAATAATTTTTTCCGCCAAATCGCCGTGAGGGTCAACCACCATAACGCCTTTACCCGACCTGATATCATCAACAATCATGTTCTCCAAAATAGTTGACTTACCCATGCCGGTTTTACCAACCAAATACATATGCCGGCGGCGATCGTCGGTTTTAATTCCAAATTGCCTATATTGATTGCGGAAATTTGTTTCCGCAAAGACTGTTATTTCTTCCGGCATAAATTACTAATTTAAAATTTTATACTATTGGTAAATTGTCCGGCGGTAAATTTTTAAACTTGCTGCCAGACTTATCATTATCCATCTTACCGGCTGAAGCAAAAATATTTTCAGCTTTAGCGGTAAAACCATTTTCCAAATCTTTAGAAGTGCTTTCCACGCTTACAGGCAAGCCAGACGGCGGTTCGGCTTTTCTGCCGGGCGCTTTTTGAATTAGCGGCGCTTTTACCGAAGCTTCAACCGGGAAATGCCAAATTGAAGCCAACTCTTCAGTATTAAGAATATGCGGCAATCTCCCGCGGGCATCGCTTCTAAATCTATAAGCAGTCATTAACTTATTTTTTCTTAAATTTACGCGATATTTTCCAAAAATTCTATCGTATTGCACTTTAGTCATAGTGCCGCCATCGCCCGTATCCGGCTTATAAGAATTTAAATCATTAAAATTAAATTGCTTCATATAACCGGTAAAACCGTAAGCTACCTTATTTTTGTTCATCGTCTCTTTTTTAGTCAAATACAAATATCTTATTTTAACGCCAAAGCCAAGCTTACCGACTTTTTCCTGAATTTCCTCAACTTGCTTTTTCTGCCTGGGTTTTAGATTCATCATTTTAAATTGCGGTTCTTTCTCCTCAACTTTGGTGGTTTCAATATCTCCCCAGAGCCGATAAATCATTTCACTTATAGCCTCCAAGAAGCCAAGCAGACCGTCAATAAATTTATCGGCCAAGTCATTGCTCTTAACTTTCTCGCCAATAATTTTTTTTATTTCATCATCGCCTTTATCCGCCCAGTCATGAGCTATTGGAATGACTAAAATTTGATACCATAGTTGCTCGCCTTTTTTCATACTGCCCATCAAGTCCATTAACACAGCCATCGGGTCTTTATACTGGGTTTCCGGCTCGCCCATCTGATGCTCAAAATGCTTATAAGTTTTAATCGGATAAACAGAATTCTGCGTTAAAATATATTCACTGCCGAAAATATCATATTCTTCATCAGGAAAACGCGTGGGTAGGCCTTGGGTATAATCGTTAACCTCGGTAATTTCCGCGTCCGGATATTGGGAATAAATCGCCGCCTCCGCTAAATTACGGTATTTTTCCGGCATCCAAATTAAAAATTGGATATAACCGTCAATACTGACTATTTCAAAACTAAAATAAAGCTGCCACTCGCCCAGCCACCATTTTTCAAATAAATCCTTAGTGCTATGCGCTCCGGCCAAATAAGCAAAAATGTTTTCTACGGCCATTGGCGTTTGGGCATTGCCGCGCGGCGCATCAATAGCCAATAAAACAGTTTTCTCGGAAGCGCCGTAAGCTAAGCGGATATATCTTAGCCAAACCTGGCCAACGCCCCAAATAAAAGTAAAGGCAATCGGTATCCAGCCAATATAATAAAACAGCCCTAACAGCATTTGATCTGCCGGCAAATTTAAAAAATCCAATATTGGCTGTAAGTTTATAACTATATCCATAACTAATAAAATGGTTCAGTTTTCTTCTAGGGTCTTCATTATTTTACCATATTTACCCCAATTCTGCCAAATACGCCTCCCGCCTATATAGGCGCGGGGTTTAAAAAACACACTCCGGCTAAACGCCTAAAGGAGTGTGATATTTAATTTAATTAAATTTATTTTATTCGGCAGCAACGCCGCTTTCCTTAACTTTATATTTCCCGTCAGCAGTAATTTCAAACTTATCCCGGTTCATCAAAGCTAAATTTATAGTAGCCTTTTTAACGATTCTCTGCGCTAAAACTTTATTGATAATTTCTTCACGGCTTAAAGACTGGCCCGATTCAGCTATAATTTTTTCAATCACATCAATGACCGTGCCCTTTTGATAGCCCCACTCTTTTAATCCATAAAGGCCGCGGCCGACTAAAATATATTTTTCATCTAAGATTAATTCATTATGCACCGTGGCCGCGTTGGCTTTTTTCTTATCAAAACTTATTTCATTTATTCTATCGGCAATCTCGGTAAAATGCATAGGCTTGCCGCTATTTTTTAAAATCAAATAAATTTTGTCGTTAATCGTTTTTGGATTGATTTCACGCCAATCATTTATACCCCAAAAGCCGAATTTATTTTGATCAATTTTTTTAGCGGCCTGCAAAATTGAATAAATAACTTTATTACCGTTGACAATATCCGCTTTTTCTTTGAACAAATCACTAATTAAAATTCCGGAAATATCTAAATTACCGGCCGGGCTGAATTTTTCTTGATTATTTTTATAAGCTTCAAGCCCTTTTGATAAATTAATCAGCTCTTCAGTTATAAATATCTTTTTAATCTCTCGCACTTTTTCTAAAAGTTCTTTAGCTAAAGTTTCTAAATGCTCCAACGACTGATATTTTAATTTAAAAGATTCCTTAAAATGCTCTGAATCGCCCACGGTTTCAAATTCATCATGTAATAATTTTGATATTAAAAAATCAAAATGACGCTTATGCTTCGTTTCATTTTCGCCGTTTTTACCGCCACCAATGGAAAAATTAACTAAATTATTAAACAAATACCCCTTTTCCATAAGCCCGCCATGCTCTTCCAGCAAGTTGATTATAATATTTTTTAAACCGTTTAAGTAACCGTCTAAATTCTCAAGCTGTCTCAATCTTTTTATACTGGCGGTTTCAATTTGTCTGATGCGCTCTCTGGTTAATTTATGTATTTTCCCTATTTCTTCCAGAGTTTCTTTACCGCCTCCGCCCAGACCAAAACGCCTAATTAAAACATCGCGCTCCCTTTCATCAAGTTCGCCGAATAAATTAGTAATTATTTCAACCGCGTCAAGCCTGGCGACTTCCTCGGCTTGATGATTATCCATTATTTGATCTAAAATAGATTTATCGCTATTTTCCATAAAATTACTTGTCCCGCCTCATCCGGAGAGCGGGAAAAAAGATTATATTAATATCTCCTTTGGATTCTTGTCTGCCTGGGACTGCTTTTATATTTTATGGCAATATATTAACATATTTATTTTCATAAGTCAAGGACTTTAAAAAAATACAAATAAAAAAGGCTAACATTAGCCTTGAATATTTTAACATAAAAATATAAGTAATTGTCTTCAAAAATATTTAATTTCTTCTTCCAGATTAATTTTATATTTATTTTTAACTTTTATTTTTATTAAATTTATAAGATTAACAACATCTTCGGACGAAGCTTTACCGGTATTTATTATAAAATTGGCATGTTTTTCACTAACTTTAGCTCCGCCCACGGTTTTCCCCTTAAACCCAAGCTGATCAATCAAATAACCAACCCCGATTTTACCGCCTCTAACCAAGCCTTCGGCCTCTAAATCTTCGGCCAACTTCCGATTTTGTTTTAAAACTTTCCTATATTCCAAATTTTTAAAAACACAGCCGGCGCTCGGCTCTTTAGGGTTAGACTCAAAACGATGGTTAAAATTTTTCCGGCTTAAGGCTTTTATTTCCTCTATCGCGCCCTTGGCCAGCCTTAATTTAACCCCGACGATTAATAAATTTTTTCTTTTTTTAAATACCGAATCGCGATAGCCAAAACCGCAAGCTTCTTTATTAAATTTTAAGAACTTTTTTTTAATTAAATCATAAGCCTCAACTTCAGCTATGGAGCCGGATATATCAAACCCATAAGCTCCGGCGTTTCCCCTAACCGCGCCGCCCACGCTACCGGGAATACCAAAAGACCATTCCAGCCCGGTTAGACTGGCTAACACGGAAATTTTAGCCAGCTTAGTTAAACTCATGCCGGCCCAGCAGATTATATAATTTTTTTTAATAACATAATGCTCGCCGGAAATTTTTAAAACCAAGCCTTTAATTTTTTTTCTAACAACCAAAATATTACTGCCTCCGGCTAAAATAGTTAACGGTAATTTTTTGGCCTTAGCCCATCGGATAGCTTTTATTAATTCCTGTTTATTTTTTATTATTACAAAAAAATCAGCCTGGCCGCCGATGCGAAAAGTCGTGAATGAAGTCAAATCAAAATTTTTTTTCACCCCGCTTAGAAATTTATTTCTAACGGGGTTAATTAATTTCTCTATCGACATAAAAAGGTTTTAAAATCACGGCAATAAAATAGAAATAATAGATAAAGTATCTAAGCCAACCAATGGTTCAATGGTGGCACTTTGCCAAACTTCATTATTCTCTTTGCTGACCTTTATTACTCTTCCAATTACCAAGCCTCGCGGTATGCTTTGCTCCAAGCCGGAGGTGGCCACGATATCGCCCACTTTAATATTTTCCGTCTGGGGAATAAAATCCATTTTAACCGTTAGCCCAAGTTCTCCGGAAGCGATGCCGGAAGTTTTATTTTCTCCGAAAATTGAGGCTGCTAATTTGCTATTTTTATTAGTCACTAAATAAACTTCCGCGATATGCTCTTTAACATTAATAATTTTACCAATAATGACTCCTTGGCTTGAAGTGCCCATGGCCGTTGAGCTAACAACCGCCAACCCGGCGAACAAACCGTCAGCTGAACCTTTATCAATCACAACCGATTGATTGCCTTCGCTATTTGAGCCGGTCAACTCGCCGCGAGAAATAATATTAGATATTAAATAGCGCCGATTATCTTTATTTAAAAAATTAAGATGCTTTCTTAACACCGAATTCTCTTCTTCTAAAAATCTCAACTTAATATTTTCAGCGATTAATTGATTTATTTTTTCTTCAGCTTTTTTTAAATCGGCCGTTAAATCTTGTGTTTGCGTCTCTCTCAAATAAGTTTTATTTATACTCGTGCTTAAAGAATAAAAACCGCCGAATACCGGCTTAAGGCTCTGGCTCAAGAAAGATTCAAGCGGATTTAATAATTTGGCATAATGTAAAAAAATAAGCAGCAAGAGAACAGCTACTATTATAAAATATTTTTTTATGTTTAGTTTAAACATAATATATCGCAATTTTAATTCATACCTAATTTTCAATGATCAATTTCTAATTTTCAAACAATGATTTAATTTTCAATTTAATAATTAATAAATTAAAAATTCATTGAAAATTGAAAATTGAAAATTGAAAATTTTTCTTAGTATTCTTCCGTAGCCGGCGATAACACTTTAGCGAGTAAAGCCGGGTCAGCGAGTAGCATACCCGTACCCCTAACCACGCAGGTAAGAGGATCTTCGGCCACCCTTACCGGGATTTTAGTGGCCTGGGCTATTTCTTTGTCCAAACCGCGAAGCAAAGCCCCGCCGCCGGTTAAAACAATGCCATGTTCATAAATATCCGAGACTAACTCCGGCGGCGTGGTCTCTAAAGTTATTTTTATATTTTCTATAATTTGCCTGATAATGCGTTGCATGGCTTCTCTGACCTGGTTATCGGTTATCATTACT
>Ga0247841_10002953_pt1 | contig 32559 bp, 41 predicted proteins | sample LaCruzMarch2015__2_FD_192410 | JGI IMG/M metagenome (GOLD analysis project Ga0247841, IMG submission 192410) | Freshwater microbial communities from meromictic Lake La Cruz, Castile-La Mancha, Spain - LaCruzMarch2015_18m | ecosystem: Environmental > Aquatic > Freshwater > Lake | place: Spain...
GTGGAGCCGTAGCCGTCGATGCCGCTCTCTTCCTCGCCGTCAAAGTAGGCGTGCCAGTCGAGTGTGCGAACCGGGATCGGCGGGTAAACGTGGGTGGTGACAATCCTCGGCAACTGCTCGTTGTGTTTGCGGCTGGTGATGGTCATGTTGGTCTCCAGAGGTTGGGCGGAACCGTTCCGCCGATGAAGTGACCCTACAGGACCACTTCCATGATGTAAAGTCATTTTACACGAGATGCATACTCGACCAGCGCTTTTCCCTCTTCGACCCAGCGGTCGAGGCTCAGGTTGCTCAGGTTAATGACAGGGATAGAGCGGCTTGCGTGTATGTTCCGGTCGAGGTCGTCATAGATGAAGTACCAGTAGCCCTTGCCCTTATAGAGGTTCAGGATCGGGCACCCGATGGCCTTCAGGATCTTGTGCGTGGTGATCACTGGCGGCCTCCCTGCGTGCGCGCCTCGGCGAGGATGCGCCGCACCTCAGCGGTGACCTCGGCGTCCGTGGGGGACCGGCCAAGCTTCGCGGAGAGGCGGTTCCATATCGTGTCGGGGTTGGAATTGTGCCATGTCGTAGTGATGTTCATGGTGTCAGGCTCCCTTCAGGTTGGCGACAGCGATGTCGGCGAGCTTGGCCATGCGGGCCAGTTCGTCGCGGGCGTCGGCGCGCCCCTTGGCGCTCCCGCTTTCGATCAGCAGCAGCAGGGTGGGCAGGATGCCCGACCACGTGGGGGTGATGTCGATGGTCTGCACGGCGTCGGGTTGGGCGCTGTTCATGGTGGTCTCCAAGGTTAGCGGTTGATGACGGGTGCGGCGTCGATTGTCGCCAACACTTTGTCAGCGCCGATGGAAAACACGGCATCGGCAATAGCGGCCTCGGCGAGTTCGCGCGGGGAAGGCTGGCGGTGGTAGACGCTGTGCTGAACGAGGAACGACACGGCGAGCGCCTGCAGGTTACGGTGGAAGGCATAGCCGGAGGCGTAGTGCGTCAGCGAGCCAACCGACCCGTCTTCGTGGCGCTCGATCAGGAAGCGGACCTTGCGCCCGCCGACGGGCAGGATCGCGACGGTGCCAGTCATTTCGCGCGTCTCACCATCACAGGGGATGGCGATGGTCTTCAGTTTGGTCATGGTAGGGATCTCCTGTGTTTGAGCGGATCAGGGCTCGTAGGGGGCGGTGAAGTCGCGGTCGCCAGAGTAGAATGCGTCTGCGGCGCGCTCGTTCGCCAGTTCCGCAGCCTCTAGTCTGGCGTCCTCTGCCTCGTCCTTGGTGAAAAAGCGGGCGAACTCTTCGTCGAACTCGTCGATGACGGCGTAGCGGTACAGGCTGGTGCCCATCGGAAGCGCGATCACTGTGTAGGTCATTTTTTGGTTCCTTTGTGTGTTGGGGTTGGTGGGGTTAGGCGTCGTAAAGGTTGCGGGTTGGCGTTGCTGATGACCCTTTGTATGTTAAATCATTTTACAGGTCAATGCCTCGGTCTAATTATTTTACGCCTTCTGCGATCTGGTCATCGATATCGGACTTGGCGTCAATCAGGCTGTATGACCAGCCCCGGCGCTGGTCGTGCTCGACCTCCGCGTCGTCATGCTGCCAGAACCAGACCTTCTCGGTCGCCAAAGGGGAATACCCCTCTCGGATCACGTATCCCTTGTAGGCCACGACGCTGTTCTTCTTCTTGAACCCAAACATGTCTCTCTCCTTCCAAAAGGCGAGGGCCGCTTACGCGGCCCACTCCGGACGTTCAAACTCGATTTCGGCGGCTGCCCGGGAGGCGCCGGTCTTAGCCGCAAGCTCGCCGATCAGGTCGCCCTCGACGTAGCACTCAATTCCCTCGATGCGCTTATGCTCGCAGTAGATAATGCACTTGCCGAAAGACCAGTCGAGGGGGAGCAGCGCGCGCACCCAGACGCGGTCTATGCGGTTCCAGACGTTCACGGTGTTATTGTTCATGGGGTCTCTCCAGACGTTAAGGGGGCCACAGCGGCACCGCCATGACCCCCTTATAGAGCGACCCGTCATCCGTGTCAAATTATTTTACATCACCCTGTACACCACGCTAGGCATGCCGCCTTGAGCCGGGATTTTCTTGGTCTCCCCGATCACGCCGCTGTCGATGGCGCTCTTTAGGAGATCTTCCAGATCGCGAGCTTTCACCGCTCCGCGCAATTTCTGCAGCAGTATGCGGCGATGCAGGCTCTTGTTTGGCGCCGTCTCGATCATCCGGATGACCCGGTTGTACACCTTCTGGTTCTCGTTTTCGGCCATGTACCCAACGGCGGCGTTCTCCATGTTCCGTGCCGACCACATGGCCAACTCGCGCCCCCACTGCATGTCTTCCTTGTGGACCTCCAGCCGACCGCAACCCAGCGCGCAGATGGTCGCCAGACGCACCGCCATCTCCCCGGTACGGGCGTAGTAGGGGTCTCGGCTGTTATCCTCGCGGATCTTCTTGATCTCTGCCGAGAGGTCGTTCCAAGGGCCCCGCCCCCCGTTCCAGACCAGCTTCTTGACTGAACGAGGCGCTCCAATCGGAGAGGTTAAATCGGACGGGCTCAGCTGCATTGCCATGTTCCTGAGCGTTGCCAGCTTCAAAGCCAGATCATCGGGAACATCCCTCCCGTGCTGCGGATCCTGATCGTCCGCCGTCTTGTTGGTCGAGAAAATGAGGAAGCGGTTGAGGAAGCCGTTGCGGATGTCTCCGCCCTCCAGTCCCTCATAGAATTCCTCGATGGTGCTCACGCCGTAGAGGCTGAGCGCTGGGTTCTGGACCTCCGTGCTGGCCCGCTGCGCCCACTCGGGGGTGAGGTAGCTCTCAAAACTAATGCCCCAGATAGTGCGCAGGATCTTGCTGATCGACGCCTCATATCCCGAGGCGTTCTTGTTGCTCAGGCGCTTTAGCCACGCCCCGATCTCGTCCATCGCGCAGATCGACAGCGGCTGACGCTGGAGAAAATTAACCACGGACGGCATGCTGATGAATTCAGATGGCCCTAGCAAGTGCTTCAGATTTGCCGCGCCCATCAGCCTCTTGATGCACTGGAGGGGGTAATCCTTGCCCGCGCCAGACGGCGCCAAGCCGATGATGTAGGTGTGGGTCGCGCTGTCGGTCGGCCCGGTCACGCCATTGCCCACGAGCGTTCCCACCACGCCGATAGCCGGGCCAAGCGCCAGCGCCCGAGAGGGGCGGCGTGAGCCCCCAACGATCCAGTCCATGATCTCGCCCAGCAACCCGCTTGGGTGGAGCAAATGAGCGGGTATCTCGTCGAACGAATTCTGATCGAGGGCGATGGGAGCCGTGCTCACAGCCCCCTCAAAGACCTCTCCGGTCACGGGATCGAACTCGTCCTCCTCAAAGATCACCGAAGCTTCCGGAGGATTGCGTGGCGTTTCGACCTCGAGAGGGGGCGCGCGAAAAACCGCCTCCTCGGACATGCCCAGCCGCGTGGTCAGGAACTTGACGGCATCGTCGAGATCAATCGAGAGCGCCGTCAAGACCAGATCGATGGCGGTGTAGCTGTCGCCGGTCCCGAAATCTCGAGCCCCCTGCCCGGGCATGATCGAGAGGTTTGCGCTTCTCTCGGACAGAGACCGACCAGTGCTCGAGGTCCGCCAGTGTGCCACAGCCTTGTAGGCGCCGGTCGACGTGCGGGAGCACTTGTGCAGGTTCAGATCCGGCACCCACCGGTCGAGGTTGGCGTAGGCCGTGTTGTTAAGCACGCGCCAGAATTTCTGCTCGTCGTCGGGCAGCTGGATAAGCTTGGCCTGATGAGTAGGCGATGTCACCGGCTTCTTGGTCAGAACCTCGACCTGCTCAATGAACCGCTCGAGGTCATCTTCGGTGAGGGTCGGCAAGCTGTGCGCGGGGGTGGTGAGCAGGGTGCTCGGGCCCATCCACGTGTATGGCTGGCCGGTGTCGGGGTGGACGCTGGGCGGGATCACGGTCTGGCGGGTGTCGGTCAAAAGCTCCACAATGGTCGTGCGGAAACCCTTGGTGCGAAGCGGCACAAGGTAGAAGGCGGTGTAGCCGCGACGACCCCTCTTCTTGACGGGTGACGTCGGCAGGGCGCTCTCGAGGTCCGCTAGGATGTCCGGGTCGTCGGTGTCATAGTCGACGCAGGCGACCATATGCGTGGCCGTGGCTTTGGTGCCGGTGACGATGCCGATGTTACAATCCGGCCAAGCTGCCCACATTTTTGCGATGAACGGCCTCGCCGGATCGTTGCGAAACTGTTCCCACTTTTTCATGGGGTACCAATGCCCCGACCGGTACTCGGACGGAGCCTTGCTGTTTGGTGCGACTGGCAAAACTGAGTAGCCGTTAGCTGCCAGTTGCTGCCAAGCTGCGTCGAAGGGCGAGCGAGGCTCTGCCGCTGCCAACATGACGGTCTCTCCAGAACGCATAATTAAAAGGGGATGTCGTCGGGCTTTTCGACCGTCAGGTTGAGACGCATTTTATTGCTGTAACTCACCAGCGTGTTGACCAATGCGTTTTTGAAGTCGCCGCCCTCGTAGATCTTCTCCACCATGGGCGCGAAGCGCTCCGCCGTAATGGCGTCGAGATCGCGAATGTCGTTTTCCCACAGCGTAGCCATGACCGCAGCCACAATATCCTGCATGTGCTCGCGAATTGCCTCGTCGAGGGCCTTGGCTTCATTCTCTTCCAGACGGATCGGGCTCATGTTGTGCGCCACCTTCATTGCTAGTTTGATTGAGCAAAGCCCACACATCCACATGGGCTCCAGTTTTTTCGAGCGGCCAGAAATGCATAACGTGATCGCCTCTCGAGCGCACACGCCGCAGATCGTGGGGTCTTTTGACCGGCGCCCGACTAGAACGCCCGCCATTTCTTTGCTTTCCCAATTTTAACCGGAGCCGTCGGGAGGTAGCACATTGCGTGATGATCAGGGCAGTAGGCGGATCCGTCCTGCTTTTCATCGTTGCAAAACACGTGCTGGTTCTTTGCGTTGACGCGGATGGAGTAGAGGCACCCCCACACGTCCTCCAGCAGCGCGGGCCCCGTCTTTTGCTCTTTCGTCGGGAAGGGGACGACATTCTCCCTTATGACAGACCGCGCAGCCGAAAATTTGATAGGGGCCGTCGGCCTTGCCGCAGGAGCAGGAGCAGGAGCCGTCGGCCTTGCCGCAGGAGCAGGAGCAGGAGCGGCGGCCTGATCCTGTACCTTGGGACGACGCGGGCGGCTCGTGTGATCCTTGGCCTCCCTTGGCCGACTTTCTCCACGGGCGAGCATTACGCCAGCATGGACCAGCCGGTGAATTTTGCCAATGATGGCATTTCGGGTAATTTTCAGTCCAAACATTTTACTCATCTCTTGAGCTACAACCGTGGCGCTTTTGCCCTCGTGCCACAGCCTGTTCAGTTCATCGATCCGCTCTGGGGACCATCCCGTCTGCCACTTGTCACGTGTCATGGCCCGGATCCTCGTAAATATCCGGCCTAAGCTCCCAGCGCGGGATCCCGGTGATCTCGGATATCGCAATCGCGCGCCAAAAGGGCACCTCGCCCCGCTTCTGCCAGTGAGAGATGGTGCTGGGGCAGATCCCCAGCAGGGCGGCGAGCATCGAGCGCCTACCGCGCTCAGCCTGAAACCATTTGTAAAGTTCGTTCATGATCTCCTCGTGCAAACATGCGTCTCGCACCATGCTCCCGTTCCGCGTCCGGCGTCCATCTCACTTTTTTACATTTTCTAAAAAAATAATGTTGACGGTTTTTGAGGGCGGCCCTACACCGATGTGGTCAGCCCGAGATGCGGGCAGCACCCCACCTACCAACGAACCAACGAACGAGCGTCTGAAATGCACAACTTGCCTAACGCCACCCCCAGCTACGCCTTCGACGCGTACCTTGGATATGGCGAGCGTACCGAGAGCGAAGACATCGACGACTGGGCGACTGCCGCTCTGCCCGAGTTTGCGGACCTGATCGAACGGTCCTTTCGCAACAAATTCCCACACATCGTCACGCATGCAAAGTTTGGCCGCGCCGCGCTCATCGCGCACCTGTGCGACGCGCTGACCGATGCCGTCCGTGACATTCAAAAAGATCTGGAGAACGAGTAATGGCGATCTCATTGGATAGCCTCAAAACGTCCAGCAATACGCTGGAGCCCATGCTGCTGGTCTACGGCACTGCGGGCATGGGCAAGACCTCTCTGGCGCTCGAGGCGCCGGACCCGGTTTACATTCAGGTCGCCCCTGAGCGCCCCCCGGTAGGCATCAACACCATCGGCTTTGGCGAGATCACGTCGTGGGATCAGTTGCTGCAGGCGCTTGAGGCCCTGAACAGCGACAAGAACCAGTTCAAGACGCTTGTCGTGGACAGCCTCGACGCCCTCGAGCCGATGATCTGGCGCGACGTGTGCGTGGCCAATCAGTGGGCCAGCATCGAAACGCCGGGCTATGGCAAGGGCTACATCATTGCCGATGCCCATTGGCAGCAGCTGATCGAGATCTGTGACTTTCTGCGCCGTGAGCGGCACATGACGATCATCTGGCTGGCCCTCGCGCTTGCCAGCAATCACGAGGAGCCCGGCTCTCAGCCCTACAAGCGGTATGACCTGAAGCTGCACAAGCGGGCCGAGGGGCTGATGACGCAGGCCGCTGATGGCGTGTTTTTCATCAACACCAAGGTGGTGATCAAAGAGGCGGAGAGCGGGTTTGGCAAGAAAGCCATTCACGCTGAGGGTGGCGGCACCCGCTGGCTGTTTGCCGATGGCCGCCCGGCTTTTGTTGCAAAACACCGGTTTCTGAAGATGCCGGATGCCTTCATGTTGCCCAAGGGCAAGGCGTGGGCTGAGATTTCCAAGTACCTCCACACCAACGAAGCAAACTCCTAAAAGGAAAACAAAATGGCACGTCTTTATGATCTCTACGAAGCTGGCTTTGACCCTAATTCGGTCGAAGCCCAAGCCTCTCGCGATCCGCTCCCCGAGGGCGAGTACCCGCTGGAGGTTGAGAGCACTGAACTGGTTGCCAACCGCAACAACACCGGAACCCGCCTCGACATGATGTTCAACGTCCTCGAGGGTAGCGAGCGCGCGGGCCGCAAGCTCTTCATGACCTATAACGTGCAGCACACGAACGAGCAGGCCCGCCAGATCGGCATGTCCCAGCTTCGCGCTCTGATCGACGCCACCGGGCTCAGTCCCGATGCCGTTTACGACGATACCGACGTCCTGCTTCGCATGCCGTTCATTGGCAATGTCGTGCTCCGTCAGGACACCGTGAAGAACGCTTTCGGGCAGCGTGAAGTGAAGATCAACCCGGAGACGGGCCTGCCCTATCCTCCGCGCAACAGCATCGCGAGCTACAGGCCGTACGAGAGCGTCGTCGCGCCCCCGGTGCGTGCCCAGTCGACAGCACCCGCGCAGGCCCGCCCGACCGCCCCTGTAGCCGCCGCTGGCCGCCCTGCTACGCCGCAGGCTGGCAACCCCTTCGCTCGCCGCTAATCAACAGGCGGGGGCTACGGCCCCCGTCATCACTGGAGTGGGGCAATGGCCGAGAAGAAACCCGACATCACCGAGAAGCTTGAGGACATCATCCGCGACTGGGACTGGCTGCACGAGGTGGACGGCCCGACCGTCCGAGAGGTTTGTCTCGAGGCCCTGCATGTCATTCTGCGCCGGGATAACCAGCTTCGCATCATCAAAAAGAAGTACGAAAAATGAGCTTTGAAAACATATCGGACCCGGATCTGGCCGACCTGATTGGACAGATGAATTTCAAGCTTAAGGCCGATGAGGCCGAGCTTGACCGCTACAAGGACGAGTTCAAGCGGCGCGGGCTGTCGATCACCCGGGGCTACAATTGGATCGTCAGCGCGTCCACCAGCGAGAGCAGGCGCCTCGACACCAAGAAGGTGAAGGAGGTTCTCGGCGATGCCTTGGACGATAGCTTCTTCGTCGTCTCCTCCTCCACTCGCGTATCCACAAAGCCCGTCCCCGTAGAGTTTGATTGATGGCATCCATCACCCGTACCGCCGCCCAGACCATCGTCGATCTGATCTACGATGACTACGCCAAGACCAACAATGAGCCGCCTCGAGGCTACCTCGGCATGTCCGGGTTTGCCACCGATTGCGACAGGGCGCTGTGGTACGGGTTCCGGTGGGCCGTCGATAAAGAGAAATTCTCGGGGCGTATGCTGCGCCTGTTCCAGACGGGGCACCGCGAAGAAGCTCGCATGATCGATGATCTTAGGCGCATCGGGACCGAGCTCGAGGAGCGGGATCCAGCGACCGGCGAGCAGTGGGCCGTACGCGATAGCACGGGGCACATGCGCGGTCACATGGACGGTGTAGCCGTGGATATCCCCGGCGCCGGCAGGGCCGTGCTGGAGTTCAAGACGCATAACGAGACCAGCTACAAGTCTCTGGTGTCTACCGGCGTGAAGGCGTCCAAGCCGGGGCACCTGCGGCAGATGATGCTCTACATGCACTTCTCGGGCATCCACAAAGCCTTCTACCTCGCCCACAACAAGAACAATGACGAGCTTTATGGGGAGATCATCGACTACGACCCGGCGGTCGGTCAGGCGTTAGAGCGTCGAGGGCAGCGCATCATCAAGGCGCAGAACCCCCCGGCGCGCCTGTTCGAGGATCCGACCAACAAGGCGGCTTACGTCTGCAAGACGTGCAACGCCTTTTCGGTCTGCCACAAGGGCCAGTTTGCCAAGCGGAATTGCCGGACCTGCCTGCACTCCACTCCCATCTCCGACGGGGAGTTTCACTGCGCCAAGTTTGACGAAAAACCCAGCCGGGAGTTTCAGGCAGAAGGCTGCGTTGCCCACCGGTACATCCCGAGCCTCGTCCCCGGCAAACTGAAATCTACGACCGACGAATTCACCGTCACCTACGAGCTAACGAGCGGCGGCACCTTCATCGATGGTCCGCACGACTGACTGGAGAGACTTAAATGCTGACCCTGCGCCCCTACCAGAGAGAGAGCATCAATAGCACCTATTCCCACTGGTTTGATGGGGGCGGTGATGGCCTGATCGTTATCCCTACCGGCGGTGGCAAGTCCCTGATCATCGCCCAGTTCCTGCAGGAGCTATTGCACGACTATCCGTTGATGCGTGTGTGCGTGATCACGCATAGCAAGGAACTGATCGAGCAGAACCACGCCGAATTGGTCGGCATCTGGCCGGAGGCCCCGGCAGGCATTTTCTCGGCCAGCGTTGGTCGGCGGGACACCACGAACCCGATCATATTCTGCGGCATCCAGTCGGTTTACGACAAGGTCGAGAAGCTGGGGAAATTCGATTTGACGCTCATAGACGAGGCGCACCTTATTTCGAGAAAGGCATCGAGCATGTACGGCAAGTTTTTTGCCGGTCTGCGGAAAGTCTATCCCGATATGCGCCTGCTTGGGCTGACAGCTACCCCGCACCGCCTCGATAGCGGTCGCCTCGACACTGGCGAGGACGCCATGTTCGAGAAGATCATCTACGAGGCCGACGTCGCGGATCTGATCGAGCAGGGGTATCTGTCGCCACTGGTGTCGAAGGCCACCGAGGCGGAGATTAACACCAAGGGCGTACACAGGCGCGGTGGCGAGTTTATCGCGGGGGAGCTTGAGCGTGCAGCCATGGCTGACGATCTGGTGAAGCGGGCCGCCACTGAGATCGTGGCGCGCGGCGCCAATCGGCGTGCATGGCTCTGCTTTTGCTCTGGGGTCGATCACGCCATCGCCGTGCGTGACGCCCTGCGTGACCTCGACATCACCGCCGAAGAGATCGACGGCAATACCCCGAAGAAGGAGCGTGAGCGCCTGATCACCAATTTTCGCGCTGGTGCCATCAAAGCCCTGACCTCGGTCAATGTGCTGTCCATCGGCTTCAACGTCCCCCACGTTGACCTGATCGCCCTGCTAAGGCCTACGGAGAGCCCGGGGCTATACATCCAGCAGGTCGGGCGCGGGTTCCGCAGGGCGCCGGGCAAGCGCGATTGCCTGATCCTCGATTTTGCCGGGAACGTCATGCGGCACGGCCCGGTCGACATGGTGGAGACCAAGGACAAGAAGAAAGCAGCAGAGCCCGGAGAGGCCCCCGTAAAAGAATGTCCGGCGTGTCAGGCGTACGTCCACATCAGCAAGATGGAGTGCCCGTATTGCGGTCATATGTGGGAGCGCGACCTCGAGCCGAAGCACGATGACCGACCCATGAATGTGGACATCCTGTCAAACAGCAAGGCGCGGAAGATGCTGACCCCCGCCATGGTCGCCACCGGGTGGGATGTCGTGCGATACGTCACGCCGTCCATCCACATGAAGATCGGGAAGCCGCCAACGCTGAAACTGACATACACATTGGGCAACCATCGGAAGAAGGTGAGCCAGTGGATTTGCTTCTCTCATCCCAAGGGTACGTTCCCGCGCACCAATGCGGAGCGCTTCTGGCTGCGTGCTGGCGGTGGCAGGGACATCCCCGAGAACAGTCAGCAGGCGCTGGACCGTTTTGACGAATTGAAGAAGCCTGCCATCATCAAGGTGGGCGAAGAAAACGGGTTTACGGTCGTTCAGGCCGTTGAGTACGAAAAAGCAGGAGTGCCAGCGTGACGCGTAGCATCATTTTCACCATCCCCGGGATCCCGACGGCATGGGCACGGGCTCGCACCCACGGGAAGATCCACTTCACCCCGGACAAGCAGCGCGCCGCCATGTCGGTGATCCAGACCATCGCCTATGACGCCATGAGCGGTATGGCCCCATTCGATAAGCCGGTGCGCATGGTAATCCACGCCTACTGGCCGTACCCCAAAACGATGAGCCAGAAGAAGCGCGCAGATACCCATCACAGGCCTAGCAGGCCCGACTGGGACAACGTCGCGAAGCTGGTGGGGGATAGCCTCAACGGCATCGTCTACGTGGACGACGCGCTTGTGGTGGATGGCCGGGTGCTGAAAATGTATGACGGTGAGAGCGCTGCCCGCACCGTCGTCCAAATCGAGGAGATTTAAGACGCGGGCGTGTCGGGCGTGGCGAGGATCGCGGCAATTTCTGCGTCTCTCGCAGCCTTCAGCGTGGCGTGCAAATCAAAGTAGCCGGTGAGCGTGGCATCGCTGTCGAGCCAAATGCGCTCGCCCTCGTAAAGCTCGATCCAACCTTTGGTGCCCAGCCATTGGATCACCCGGTAATTAGAATCCGGAGAAGTTAGGGTGGCGGCAAGCATCGGGACACCGTCCACCACAATGTACTTGTCCGGAAAAATGACCGACAGTTCCATGGTTTATGCCTTGATGATGTAGTTGAGCACGATGGTCGGCTGCACGTTGTTGTGGGCCAAGCCGCCACCAGTGGCATCAGAGGTCATGGTCTGATTTCCCCTGTCGCTATCGCCCGCCGAGGGCTGGAACTCGTTCGTTGGGTAGCTCTGATCGTTGGCGCCGTAACGACCTGTCTTGGGGCCGTAGGTGTGTGTATGCGACGGGATCTGACTGGTGACGAGGGTGTTGCCTTCGGCGCCGCCGGACCCGCCGAGGATGTCGCCATCAACACCCCCAGTGAGCGAGCCCGTCAACCGATTAGCCGATGTCCCTCCCATATCGTCTTGACCAGCGATAACGCGGCCACGCAGATCCGGTAGGTTGAACGTAGTGGTCGTGTCGCCAGCACCATACGTGGTGCCGATCACTGCAAACAGGGAGGCGTAGGTCGTGCGACTGATCGCCTGACCGAAGCAAAGAAGCCAGCCGGAAGGAGCAGCAGCACCGGCAAAAGAGTTGACAATTCCGGTGGGAACCATCTGCGCCAAAAGATTGAGGTATGTGATTTTTTTGAGCCCCGGGTTCACAATGTAAACCGGAGACCCGGTCACCGAGGCGTTGGAGGTGACGGTATAAGTGAACTGGGTCGGAGACGTAACGGTGATGGAGGACACACCGTTGACCGACGTGTTGCCGGTGGCTCCCAAAATGGTCAGGGAATTGCCGGTCGTCAATCCATGGGGCGACCCGGTCGTCGCCGTGGCCGTGTACGTTGGCGATGACCCGGAAAACGTGAAGCCGGTAATCGCCACAACGGCGGCGCTATCGTAAACGGAAACTTCATCTGCATCTGCGAGCGAGGTCTTTGCTGCTAGACCGTTGACTGTGCTTGGCAGGAGCTTGGCGTTGGTAATCGAGTAATCAGCCAGCTTCGCCGTGGTCACAGCGCTGTTGGCGATCTTGGCCGTGGTGATCGAGCCGTCGGTGATCGTGCCGATATAGAAGCCGCCGCCGCTCACGGCGATCAGGCTAACCGTGTACGGGAGGCCATCCTGCGGCACGGCAAAGGTGGCGCTCGCCCCGGCGGTCAGGCTCGACAGCGTAATAGTATAACTTCCGGTCGTGCTGTTTCGGACGACCCATGTGCCACCGACACCGGACGGGATCGTATAGGTCACGCTGGCGGTCAGCGTGCCGGTGAGCAGCAGGACCATGGGCTGGTACTTGTCAGCCGTAAGCGCCACAGTGCCGGACGCGCCAGTCACAGAAACCGTAGCCGTGCCGCCCAGCACCACATCGAGCGCTGCCGCGTTGTAATTCTCCGGTACATCCCACGTGGTGTAGGCGGTTCCAGAGGTCAACCCGGAGGTCAAAACGGCGCTGGTCGGCAGGGTGCCATTAGCCGTGTTGTACGTCTGGACGACGAGGTTCTTGTTGGCGGTAATGCTATTGCTCATCAGATCTTCTCATTCGCAATTGCGAGGGCTTTGGTGATGGCCTCATCCGGCACGTCCAGCAGCGGGCTGGTCCCGTCACTATGCCTGTTTTTCGCCTGCTCTGCAGCCCTAATCATCTTGTCCGCAGCAGACCCCGGATTGCCCACGCGGCCACCGCTCCGGCGCCCGATACGCCCACCGGCAAACATACTGCCAGCGGCAGGTCTCTCGCCGGGGTTTTGCTCGTAGTATCTTTCCCACTCCGCTTTACGGGCATTCTCGTAAAAGTCAGGCGGCTGAGGAAGTTCGGGGGCGTACTCCTGCTGCCCGACATAAGAGATTGCTCCAAGCTTTCCAGCCGCTTTCAGGCTGTCCTTAAAAAATTCATTCAGCTTGTTCATCTTCTCCGGCGTGGGCTGGCCAGCGAGAAGCGCCGCCTTAGATGGATCGCTCAGAATATCAAGAAGAGCCTGACCAGCATGCGCGCGAGACTTGTTGTAGAGCACGTCAAACGTCTTTATCGGGTCCGCCGCAACATTCATGGCGGGGAGAAACCCAAAATTTTTGAAGGCTGCAATCGACGGGAAAATGTTCACCGCCTGAGTAAGCGTTCCGATAGGAAGCGCGGCCAACTGTCCATACAGCATCGAAAAGATCGGCCTCTCCTTGAGAGCGTTCAAAAATGCCGGATCGTTCATTTTGATCGTGCCAGACTTCACGCCCTCAAAAAGAGCGGCAGAGTTCTGCATGCCATCGAGCAATTCTTGCTGGTCAGGCGACGTGAAAGCCTTATCAAGCTCATCCCGGTTGCTGCGGATGAAGCCAGACAGGGCCGCAGGCTTCTGATCCACAGACCCAAGCACATTAGACAAATCCATGCGGATACGGTCTTTGGCGGTGAGGCCAGCCAAAGCCGTTAATTCATCCTTCAAGCCGGGCACGTTCTCAATAAGGATCCTGTTACGGTCATCTGCCATGAAGCGGCGAAGAACCGTCTCATTAAGGCGGGTAAGCTGCCCGCTATTTTCGGAAAGAAGACCGCCCAGAACGTAATCCTTCACCTCAGCATCGATGTTGACGCCAGCACGACGCAGATCGCGGAGGTTTGTGTTGATATCACCACGGGTCAATAGGTCCATGAAGTCCTGAGGACTGCCAAATTCCCCCGCCTTGTTGCGAGACGCCAACGCTCCCAAAATAGTATTGGGATCGCCAAAAATCTCGTGTTTAGTGCGAGTGGCATCAACAGCGGCTTTAAAAGCGTCTCCAACGCCCGCGTTATCGATCCACTGCGCCGAAGTGTAGGTCAGGTTTTTGTCATCAAACAAATTATTAGACAGAGCGTCATAAAGTTTCTTCAGTTCGCTCTGCTCAATGCTGCCACTTGGGGCGGCTCCTAATTTTGCGCCAATATCGCTACGAATAAGCTTCAACTGGCTTGCAGAAAGCGTCCCATTGGGGCTCATTTTGTTAAGAAAATAATCTTCAGCAACACTGAGTCCACTGCGGATAGATGGATCAACACTTTCAAACGCATTGCGTGCAGCGGTAGCATCATATTCCGCAGCAGCCATAGCGGGATTAGACCAAAGCTGGTTCTCATTGGCTTCGACATCCTTAATGCGCTGCTGGAATTTACCAGCGGCGCTTGATGCCGTATCAATGGTGCTGGGGATGGCCTTGGGCTCTGCATAGAACGGTAGGGCTAAGTCAATCTCCTCATCAAGATGGGCGCCCATATTGCGTAGCTCGGCAAGCCGCGCGGTGTTATTTTCTCTTGCCTTAACGCCGACCTCATGAAGGGGCGATTTTTCAGGCAAATCTGCGAATTTCTCAACAGCAGCCTGAACCGGTCGAAGCTCTGGAATGACATCGGCAGCGCGAGGCGTCAGGCCTTCATAATAGGGCCTCTGAGCAGCCTTAAGCGCAGCCTCCTTCGCCAAACGCGCAATCTCAGGATCTCGCAACTGACCAGCCACAACGGGATCTGCAAGGGATGTTGCCGCGCTCTTAGCCGCTGAACTCCAAGGCCCCTTAGTGACGGCCTTGCCCATGACATATCCGGGCAATTCAGATGCGAACTCGATTGCAGCGCCCGGGATCGTCCCCTTAAGGCCGGTAGCTTCAGTAAAGCCCTTCCCGCCTTGGGCAGTAAGGCCAGCCAAAGTTGCGGGAAGAATTTCACCCGCAGCAACGCGGGTGCCAGCAACGGCGCCACGAAGACCGCCGCCAACGAGCCCAGCAGCGCCGCCGACGGGAAGACCCGCCAAAGCAGCGCCAGTGTACTTGCTGACGTCCATAACCCCACGCTCCCAGTCGTTCTGGGGCTGGTAATTAATGAAGGGGACACCTGCCTCACGTGCGCCCTGCACCACGGCTTCGCCGGTAGGAAGGTTCATGCCAAAAACATTGCCCGTTCTTCCGGCAAGCTCGTCCGGCGTCATGCCAGCGCGGGCTTTCTCAACCTCTGACATAAACGCCTTATTCGGGTCTGCGGTGCCTGCAGCGGCGCCCGGCAGATTGTAAAGCCAAGAGCCGACCGCAGGGCCATAAGTGCGGGCCAAGTTTGAGATGTCAGCGGGAAGTCCAACCGTGCCAATGATCCCCTGCCCGACGCCCCCGATAGCGGCCTGAGCCGTCCCCACGGCGCGATCCAAAAGGGGGCGATCAGCCTCCCTCCGGGCCTGCTCCGAGCGCCACGCCGCATCGAGGTCAGCCGCCACAGTTCCAAGTTTTAACGGGTTTAGATCAGGCGGGAGCCCAGAGCCAGCCCCCGGCGCAGGCTGCGCTGCAGCCTTTTCTTCATTTTGTTTCTTCCAAGCATCATAGAATGCATTCGGCGCAAAATTTGCCATATTACTATCCCAAGGAGTAGTAGCGAATTACACCGGGGAACATCTCATTAAAATGAGCCGGGGTAACTATATGTTCATGCAAGGCTTGGATAGGCGTCATTGTACGCATATTACCATCCAAGTCTTTAACTTGGATTGGTGTCATGGCCTCTTGGAGGGGGCCGTTGTCATGATTATACACAGAAATCATATCATTGCTAAAACCAATATCAGCTCCAGAAAGCATGGTATTGTTTTCTTGAGCCCACTTAGTGTAGTAATTACGTTGATCAATCGGTCTTTGAGCATCAATCATCAGTTTGGCCATCACCTTCCGAGCCGCCGCCGGCTCGGTCTGCATAGAGGGCAATGCTTTCTGGAGACCCTCGATTATTGCCCCCGCCATTTGACCGCGCTCAGCCGCGATACCAGAGCCTGAAAGTTGTGTAATCTTGTTTATCACATCAATGGCGGCATTACCGTCAGCGATATTGGTGTTAATTTCTTGTCCAAACATGCGGTTAACTGTGGCTGCAAATTTCCCAATTTCTGCGCGTAGCTCTGGTGAGCTACCAGCGGCTAAAAACCCACCAAGCCCAGCAATCGTGCCGAGCGCTTGCGATAAATCGGCCAAGTCTTTTCTAGCGGAAATGTACTTGTTATAATTTACGTGGTCAGACAGATTGATCAAGACGTCATTATTAGCGTTGTGGTTAAACGTGGGCGGGTTGGCGGCAATGGCTCTCGACTCCGGGCTAATGCTGACAGACATAGCCGGGAAGTCATACCCTTCTGGATCGATAATATTCGGTTTGAAATTGTAATTAGCGGGAAGCGGATCTACTTCCGGGGGGAGGGGGCGCTCTTCCGGCACCGCCGGGGGTGTGGGCGGGGTCGTTATTTCAGGCACCGCAGGCACCGCAGGAGCGTCGGTGGCGGGGGCTCCTGCTGGGACTTCGGCAGGAGGAACCAAACCGCCGTCCGGGGTTGTTTCGGTGGCGGGAGGGGTTGGAGAGAGCCCGCCGCTGGGCGGCGGCTTCAGCCCAAGCTTATAAAGCTGGCCCATGTCCATGAGAACGTTTTGTCCAGTCTTCGGGTTGTAAACTAGGTAGAAGCCCGGGTTATTCGGATCTGGACGGACCAGCGTAGCCATCTGGGCATTTGCCTCAGCTGACTGAAGCTGACGCGACTGTTGCGCGTTCAAGATGTCGCTAAAGCTATTCGACCCAGCCACTAGTCCAGAACCGATAGAACCGGCAAGCGTCGGGCTGGCAGACGAAAGCATGCCGCCAATGCCAGAGAGCAGCGGGACAATAAAGCTCTCGTTATCCTTACCCCACTGGTTGAATTTATCGATCCCCGCCTGCCAGTCGGCAGGCAGCAACCCACCTTCAGTCGATTTTCCTGCCCCCCCACTGCCGCTGCCTGCATTGTAGGCGGCAGATGAGATGCCGTCGGGCATGCCCGAAATGTACTTGCGGGTCTCGCCGGGCAAATAATCCGTCCAGCTTCCGCCGTTTGCGCTAGCGCGGGCAACTGCCTTATCGACATTCCCCATTCCTGCATTGTAAGCGGCAGAAGCCAAAGTGGTGTCGCCGTTGTACCGGTTCACCAGATTATTGAAATACGCTCGCCCCAACTTTTCGTTATACTCCGGGCTATTATAGAAGAGGTTTTCATCCCACCTCACCCCGGCCAAAGCGGCAGCTTCCGGACCCGTTGACGGCAGCATTTGAGAAATACCAATAGCGCCAGCGCTTGACGTAAGCGGGTTTCCGTATTTATCAAACTGGCGACCGGCGCTTTCTCGCGGAACAATGTTCGAGCCAAAAAAGTCTTCGGGATTGTACTTTTCAGTCGGGCCAAGCTCAGCCGTTCCAGCAGCGGTAGGAACGAGAGCCCTTCTCTCTGTAGGAGCAATATTGGGTCTATCCTCGGGGTTGCGGGGTGTTGGGGGCACTAGCCCCGGCTGGACCTCTCGGGTGCCTGCGGGCGCACCACCGGAGACACTCGCGGGCGAGAAGATCTGACCGATGCCAGCGGCATCTTCAGGGGAAAGGCCAGTATCCCCTTCGGTCAATTTCTTACGGAGTACTTCTTTAGGATCTACATCGACAGCGCCGGTATTGGCGTACCCACGCCGACCGGCAACGCCGCCATTCGCCATGAAGCTGCCAATGATTTTGGCGATATCCGCGACCTTGCTCAGGCCGCTCTGGGCTTCCCCCGAGCTTTTCGGCTGAAGCAGTTCCGGGGTTTCCGTGGGCGCATTATTCGGCACGTAGCCCGTATTCTGGGGGTCGTAAGGCATGCCACCAGAGGCGAGGCCGGGGCGAATTGCGCCGCCACGCGCATGAAGGTTAGTTGGGTTTTCGTCCAAGTCCTCAAAAACGTCGGGGTCGACAGAAGGTGACTTCGGTTTGTTCTCGTCCCACCATTTCCCGGCCTCTTTCGCGCCCTCATAAATCTTCCCCCCGGTGTCGACCAAATCAGAGATAGAAGTCTGCGGGGCGCTCTGCGAGATTTTTGCAGGGTTAAGCTGGCCGACCGGCAGGTTCGCTGGCGGTACAAACCCGCTCATGCCTATCCCTGTATTACCCTGCCCATAGGCCCCTGCATTCGGGTCCATGCCGCCGAAAAGCTGCTGCATGACCATGGAGGCATAATTCATCTGCGGAGCGCCGCCGTCGGCGTAGCCCTCGCCCATGTGCCCTGCGTTGACGTGCCCGCCCATGCTCTCGGGGACGAGACCGCCGCGCCGGTAGCTGACGCCCTCGACGACCTTCCCGCCGCGCTTGAGGCCAGAGAAGAACCCGGCAGGTTTCGTTTCCGTCGTGGTCGAGCCGGACAGGGCGCCCGTACCCATACCAATGTTGCCAAGGAACTGAGTGGTTTGGAACGGATAAGCGCGTTCCTGCTGGTACTGGTTATAGAGGGCAGACTTACCCGCCTGCTCGGTCTGCTGCTCCTGCGTGCCAGCACCAAGCAGGGCCTGACTTCCCGCCAAGGCGGCACCCTGAGCGCCAGCACCCAACTGACCGATGCTCTGCCCGCCCTGCAATAGCCGGGCAAGGTTCGCCTGCCGAGACGCAAGATCCGCGCTCTGCTGCTGCTGGGCAACGCCCTGAGCCTGCATGTAGCCCTGATTGAGCAGGTTTCCGATGGTGCTGCCCATGCCCATCATCTGCTGCCGGTTCAGGTTGGCGGCGGCAATGCCGGACCGGTCACCAAACCCAGCACCCGACTGGATGGCCGTACCAAGCGCGCCAGACATGTCCTGCCGGTTCTGCTGGCCCAGAATGTCCGCCGTGCTCTGCACCACGTTTTGCAGATACGGGCTCATGTACTTGTTGGTGTCGAGTTCGCCCAGATTGGCGGAGCCCATGCCGCCCAACGTCGCTGCAGCACCGGTCTGGAAGTAAGGCTGCGCCATGCCGGACGCCTGCCCGATCTGGCCAATTGCCGCATTTTGCGTTTCCGTCATCGGCGCAACAAAGGCATTGGGATCGTAGGAATATGCCTGAAACGGCGTCGACGCTACGTTTTCGGCCCTCGCATTGACCGCGTTATAGCGGGCAAGCACCTCCGGCGGGATCTGTACGGAAGATGTGGAGGTTTGAGTTTTTCCGCCGCCAGACATTATGGGATCTCGCTAGAAGGTTCGCTGAGGCCGGTCTTGGCCCCATAGAGAAAATAAACGCCCGCAGGCTGCCCAAACATCCGCTCATACAAGCGGATTTTCGCTTCAGTCCGGCTGTTTGAAAGCACGCCGATGGATAGCGGAATAGCAAGCTCCTCGGATGCCGTTTTCGCAAACTCACACAGTTTGCGAGCCCGGCCACCCTTCGCGTTGCGATATTCTGGCGCCACAAACACCGCTCGTTCTTCCAGTACAGGTTCGTGACTGTACCATAGCTCTCCAAAAACCAAAAGGATCGCGCCTTCAAAAGCCTCACCCGGCCTCCCGATGATCCCCACGATGCCGTTCTGCCTAGTCAGGGCGCCCCACATGGTTTTGAGGAGCTTGGAGACGTCCGGTGAGATGAAGGCGTTTTCCTGCGTGGCGTCGAGCGCCAAGTGCATCATGCCGTCGAGATCTGCGGGGGTTCCTACACGAACTGCGGGGGCGCCTGTGGCGTCTGTCATGCTTAATCTTTCCTAATCGCGCTTTGGCGGCGGGAGCTTTTGCAGGGTCTTTATGGTCTTCGCCCGGTACTTTTTTACGAATTCATCCAAAATCTGATGCCCATGATCGAGGTCTCCTTCCCCGATCTTCACGACATCCTCCGGAGGAATAACGTACTCTCCACCAGCAGCGACGATGGGTACCGTATCCACCTCGCCACCACCCGCCTTTGCGACGGCGGGCGCATCGTAGGGCATATCTGCCCCGATATTCGGAGCCCCATAGGGCATTTTGCTGAAAATGCTATTGGCGATCTTAAACCCGGCCATGCTGTTGCCTTCGCCCATGGCAGAGATGATGTCCGCCGGGATCACGTAGGAGCCGGATTTCACGTGCATCGGCAGGTGATCGGTGCGCCCCGCTACGTTGCTGTGGATCGGCCCGACATGCACCTTCCCTGTGGCGCCGCCCTTGGGCCGGGAGACCTGAGACCCTCGAGCGTGGGCCTCACGCGCCGTGCTCAGCGCAGCCGCTACCGCCTGATCCTGCGGACGCCCAGCGTGCATCATCTCGCTGATGTTGCCGCTGATCGTTTCCCGAGAAGAGCCGTGCTTGAGAGGCATGATTACACCGTGAGGTTGTAGAAGGCGATATTGCCGACGGCTACGCCCGTGCTGCCGGGGGCGGCTGTTCCCTGCACCGTACGGGCTGCAAGGGTATAGGTGTCGCTCGCGTTAGCCAACGAGACGCCAAGCTGCAGATCCCAGTTATATCCAGTCGGGACAAAAGCGCTTGCCGTCGATTGAGCGGACGAAGTCGCAAAGCTCTGCTGCACGATCTGATCTGTGGAGGCAATTGTCATCGCCGTGGCGGCGGTGTCCACATCCACCTGCCCTGCGGCGAGCGTCGTGGCCCATGAGGCGCTGGTCAAGCCGGTGGCGTTTTTGACCAGAGCAAACTCATAATCTCCGTTAACCATCGGGAACCCCGTGATGGCAGACGGGATCACGATTGCGCCCAGAAAGCTTGAATTCAACCGTATGGAGATCAAGGGCACAAAGGTGGTCGTAAGGGTTGACGCATAAGGCGTCGTCAGCCGCGCATTGTACACCTGCGAGGTCTGCTCGTACCCGCCCTCAGAGACGACGCTGGAGCAGATTTGCTGAAGGACAGGGGTGCCGGTGGGGATGGAGGTGGTCGTGATTTCAAAGCGCATCGGCAGGATGGCCGTGGTCATGTAGACGAACGACTGGATGTTGGCGTTGTTGAAAATATGAGCCACGTACAGCACGCCATTAACGACGAACCCGCATCGGACAGAACCAACGCCAAGCCACTCGATGTCGATAAAGAAAATCTGCGTCTTGGTCAGATCGAGCGTCACGCCGCTGGGGCCGGTGCCGTCGAATTTATCAACATTCCATGCGCTCTTCAGCGCCTGCTGGTTGCCTGAGCCGCTGGCGCTTCTGATGTTGAGAGAGACGCCGGTCGGCAGAGACGTGCCAGCCTGCTCCAGATAGACGCCGTTCGCGGTGTTAAAAAGCCCGACGCGCTGCGTCAGCCCCGCCTGCTGTGCCGCCAACGTAAATGTCTGAAGCGTGAGCAGGCTCTTTCCCGGCTGATACGGGAACGACCGGAACGACTGAGCCACGGCGCTGCCGGTCGCGCTGGTCCCCGGGTAAAGGTTTACCGACGATTTATTGGTTTGCCATGTCGTCGTCGCGCCTGTGCCGGAGGTCGAATAGCTAAAAGCCGGGTCAGCGGCGTAGCGCGACTGGCTGTCAAACAGCGTGTACGGCTGAGACACGCGTAGGCGCCCGAAGGCGTCAACAGTCGTGCCGCCAAACGCGACGTAGCTTGGCTTTGCGCTGGAAGACCCGTACGGCGGATAAACGGAGATAGTCATCAGCCCTGCCCTCCGTTGAACATGACGGTCACAGTCGTCGCTGAGGCCGAAGCTTGGATCGTTCCGCCCGCTCCCAGCACCTGATTACCCGTCCACTGCACGGTCGTGTTGCCCGGGATTGGCGCGCTGAAGAACAGAGCGTTGCCCGCGCTCGCGCTCCCCCCGGACGGCACGAGATAGATCGTGAAGGTCGCAGGTGCAGCCGACGCGTTGCAGATCTCGATGTCGTTCACCGTGAACTGCAGGCCCGGGTTCACGGTGTAGAGGGTCGTGGTGCCGGTCGACATCGGAACCCGCGACAAGCTGTTGCCCTTGGTGAAGGTCAGTATGTTGTTCACGTAGTTGCCCAGCGTGTTGATCGCCACCACGCCGTTTTTCTGGGTTGTGAGGATGTCGTCGAGACTGGCGGGCATCAGAACTTCCCATCGGGTTGCAGGCGGTACCTTATCCCACCGAGGCGCCAGAAGGTATCAAGGTCATTGCTCGAGATCTCGATGGACACGAGGCGCCCACGGAAGCGAGGCGTGATGTAGGTCGTAGCCTCCGTCAGGGTGTACGGGCCGTAGCTCGAGACCTGCCCGTCGGGGTAGTCCGCCACGTGGAAAGTGATCCCCACAGCGGCGTTTTTGGCCCCGTTGTAATAGCCCCACTTCATGTCGGGCCAGACCTGATCCACGAACATTTTTAGCTCGGCTTCGGACATCTGGAAGAAGCCCGTGCGGAAACTCGATGCCATCGGCTGGTCATCGGCGTTGAGCGACACTTCGTGCTGGTAAATGTACCCCGTGGGCGAGGCACCGATAGGCTGGCCAAGGACGCTCTGATCGAGCCACGCAGCCCGATCCAGCGTGCCGTAGTCCCACTGGTTGATGAGCACGTTCAGCTTCACGTAGCTGTCGTTCTCGCCGTTCACGCTGTCGTTCGACGGGTAGTACCACGCAATCTCGTGGAAGCTGGAATTCACCGCCACACGGATGTTGTCTGCGTAGTCCATATTTAGGTTCTGGAACACCACATCCCAGACCGGGCAATTCACCGGCTCGACGCCGCTGCCAGCGAGCTTGAAGAACTGCTTCAGGCCCATCCAGTAGACGTCACCGTTGATGGCACCAGCAGCCTTCTCGGCGACCATCCCGCACCCGGCGCCGATCTCGTTGAACTGGTAGATGTAGGGCTGGCTGACGTACTGCATGGCCCAGACGCCGAGGTCGGTCCAGATGAGCCCCTGCTGCGGGCCTTGGATGCCGCCGACGATGCGCGACCCCTTGGGGATGATGTAGGAGCCCGCCTGATTTGTGACCTGCGGCGACCAGACATTGAAGTTGCCAATGTCGCACCAGCGGACCAGCAGCGGCTGCTGGATGCCATTGTAGGTCGACCCATAGGCGACGATCTGGCGCTGCGGCATGGCAATGAACATGCCCTGATTGGCAATGGGCGCCGTGGGGATCAGGGCGGAGCTTGCAGATCCCAGCTGCGGATCCCACTGGTAGATGCCGTTGTTGCGCGGGCAAGAGATCAGCGTCTCGCCCCAGTTGCCCAAAGACCAGTCCGTGGCGCTGCCGGTGGCGTAGCTGGTGAATGTGACCGTGCCGCCCGAGCTATACGCGCCCGTTTCGGTTGATGCGATTACCAGTGTGCTGGTGTCGCCCGAGAGGCTTCCACGCGTCGACGAAACCACGCTGAACGGGTTGACGCTGTTGTAATTCGAAGGCGTCACGCCTGAAACCGTAAACTCGGACCCGGCAGGCACCTCGATCAGTGCGCGATTTCCTGCATCGCCGATGGTGTAGGTCACGAACCCGGCAGACGGCGTGGATGGCTGCACGTTGACGATGTCGTACTCGCGGCCATCCGATGGAATGGTGCCGATGCCGAAAGTGCCGACGCCAAATTCGCCCGTGCCGAACCCGGCAGCCGAAGGGGCGACGGTGTTCCCGAGGTAATACTCGTACTGAGCAAGGCCGCTGTTTAGGGAGGCGGAGCCGCTTGCCGTGGCGCTGTTAGACGCATTGATGGTGAAGGTGGTGGCCCCCGTCACGGATTGGATGACGTAGTTGCCCGAAAGAGTGATGCCGTTAAAAGTCGTGGGGACCAAGACCGGGAAAAACTGGTTTACCTGATAATCGTGGCTGGCCAGCGTGACCGTGACGATATTGCTGCCGCTCACCGTGGTGAATTGCGGAACGGCGCCGCCGTTGGATACGGTCGACGTAGCAAAAACGGGGTATCCCGCAGCGTCAACGACCTCGATCCGATACGTGTCAGGGTCGACGTACGTGCATTGATAATTGCCAAACAGGACAAGGCCGCCCACGGCAATCTGCGTCTTGATAAAAACCGTGTCACCGCTCAGGATATTGGCTTCATCATCCACGATGGAGACCGTCGCGGACCCTGCTGTGGTCGACACAGAGACGGGCTTGCTGACCGTGTAGTACTGCCCGCTGATGCCAAGAAGCGCGCCGCCGCTGTTGATCGCGTACAGGCCGGTAGTCGATCCAATAGCCAGATACGGATCAGCGTAAGCGTCCTGCCACGCCCACAGGTTCCGAGGGACGCCCGGGACGACGCCGTTGTAAAATTTGGTCCATCCCCCCAGCTTTTGCGGCAACGCCATGCCCTGCCGATCAGGCTGAAACCGGATAAGGTTGCACGACGAGATTGCAGCCTCGTTCAGCGTTGGCGTCCGGTTTTGATCGACGCCCGGGATCAATTTCATAGTTGCGTGGGGCATCTATTAGCCTCTGGTCGGCGTTGCAACGACCGACGGGGACTGAGACGTCCACCCAGAAGCCTCGTACTTCTTGCGGGCTTCCTCGACCGTCGCCCCCTTGAGCAGCGTCTGGTACTGCGTTTCGTAGGTGACGGGCATCTGCGGATCGTTGCCGCCAGCCGACGAGAAATTGCGCTGGTAGGCCGCGACATAGATCATGGACGCCATGATCAGCAGATCGGGCAGGTACAGGCTGATGAACGTGCTGAGGTTCGTGGCCGACATGCTCGCGGGGCGCTCAGTCCCCACAACCTCGACGGTGTAGGCCGCGTCCGGGGCGGGCCCCAGATAGAAGAGATTGTCGTTGAACGGCGCGAAATACTGCGGCACGCCTCGGTTGGCCACGGCAGACGAGCCATAGACCGCGTCGAGGAACTCCTTCGTGACGGGCAGGCATGGGCTTCGGGTAGCCGCCACGCCGTCCGGATCCGTCTGCCCGACCGGCGTGATGATGTTGATCTGCTCGCTCACCACAAACGGATACCCGGCAAGCTGGAGCTTCCTACTTCCCGCCGTCAGAGTGAACGTCTGCGCCACGCTGGTGACGAGAAAATCAAGGTCACGATAGATGCGGTTCTCGGCGTACGTGATCGCCTGCGGGAGTATGACCAGAAATTCAGGGTTGGCAGGGTCCACGACGGCCATGTTGGCGATCTGGGCCACGTAGCTGGTCGTTCCAGCGACGGTGCCGTCATAGCTCAAGCCGGTGGTCATGGCCTTAACCCTTTACGGTGGAGACGATCTTTTCGAGTGTTCTGCCCCCAATATAGCCGCCCAAGCACAATTTTACCAAGTCTATGATTTGGAGAAGCAGCGTGTCTCCCACGCGCAGCGGTGGCAGGCCAAACCAGCCCACGAATAGCGGCTGGAGGAAGCCAAACCAGAAGACGATGAACACGAACAGCAGAGCCGTGACCGGGCGCCAGAGCCGCTGGAGCGCGCTCTCGCCCCGCATCTCCGCCATGATCACGTCGCCCTGCGTCCGCGTCACCTCCGCAATCGTGCCGAGCACCTGCTTCTCGACCTCAGCGCGGATTTCCGCCTCTGAGACCTTACGATCCTGCATGGCGCCGAAAATGCCGACGATCTTGTCGATCAGCGGCCCGGCCAGCAACTTGGTGAGCAGCGAGAGCATCAGATACCCCAGTCACGCTTGTGGACATACCGCTGGTAAACGATCCAGCCCAAGGCGCCCAGCACGACCACGGCGAGAACGCCGATCATGTTCTGCCCGGAGAACACAGCCGAGGCATTGTTGGCGATCTCCTTGGCAGAGGCGCTGATCGTTGCGGCAGCAGCTACGCCAGCGGCGACGTTGGTCGTGCTGAGGATCGAGGGCTTGCCGGTTGCGGCCTCCACCGGGGCCCGCTCTTCCTCCGGGGTGTCGACACTGCCGCTCCCCTTGATGAACAACGCAGCCTCAGCGGCGCGGCGCTTCACGAGGCCGGAAAGGATCTTTCCGCCAGCGCGGTTCCAGAGAAGGAAGGCATCAGCCGCATCATCAAACCTGCCCTGATTGATAAAGCGCAGGACGGAGGATTTTTTGAAATTGCCGGGCCCAATGTTGTAGCAGAGCGAAACGCAGGCTGAGTTCTGGTTGCTGGTCAAGGTAACCTTGACGGCATCGGCTACCGCCTTTTCATACGTCACGAGATCCCTCCGAAGCATGGCCTCGGCCTCTTCTCGAGTGATCACCATGCCGAGCTTGACCTCCGGGGCACCTGCAGCAGAGGTGTGGCCATACCCGATGGTCAGGATGCCGACGGGGTCTTTATAGGCCTTGAGCCTCAAGCCCTCAAAGATCTTGATCAGGGAAAGACCTTCAGCGTTCGTCTGCATGTTCGCCTCCTTAAGGCTATTTGTCCGCTTTGCCGTCGAGTTTTTCTGAGATCCGGATCAGCATCTCCTTGATCTCCTTCATCCCATCAGAAAACTGATTTTTCTGGATGTAATTGTTTGGGAGATCGACCTCAATCTGGTGGATGTCGTTCTTCAGCTTATCAACCGCATCCCACAGGGATCGGCCAAACCACCCTCCAACAGCGATTGCCACAGTGGCAATTATGTTGACCCATGTTTGCATATCAACGTCAGGAGGCATCTATCTCTATCCAGCAAAGAGGTTGCGTTTTCACGGCGCTTCATCGTCAGGCGGAACGCTCAGAAACCCGCCTGAGGGCTCGGGGCTTTGCGCCATAGAGATCAATGGCACAGGCCCTGCTGACGCCGCCACAAAATCCTGCGTACGCGGGTTTTGAATTGGTACGGGATCCGCAGGGATGACGATTGCCCGAAGCTGCGGCTGCGCGTTGTCGTAACAGGTGTTGCACACCAGCAGGCGGATGTTGGCCAGCGAGGCGCCGCGCCAGTCGTACTGCCAGCGCAGGTCAGAGTGCTGGTGAACAAAGCCGCATCTGTCACATATGCCTGCCGCAGTCGGCGCTGCCGGATTTGCGCGTGCCCGGCCCTGTTTTGAAGCGTATGACATGACCCACTCCTATCAGGCCCGGAAGTAACCGGCGAGTTGCGGGGAGATGAAGTAATTCGCAGTTTCTACGTTCTGAGCCGCAGCTATCTGGTATGCCTCGTCAGCCGCCGCCTTCAGGCCGACAGCCATCTGGGGGTTCCAGATCTTAGCCAGACGGTATGCAAGGCCATCAGCAAACGCCTCCATCCATAGGAACGGGATGTCGACCGTCTGACCGTTAGCGTAGTTCGAGGTCTGCGACTGCACGAGCCGGTAGTACTTCAGGTACTGAGCGCTGCTGCCATCGGGGACGGGCCACACGGTCACCTGCGGGCCAGTCACAGGAGGCACTTCGTCGTCGCCCGGGCCCACCATGTCCGTCGGGCTCGTCAGGCGATCAAACCAATAGGTCGTCGTGAAGCCCTGCTGCCGCTTATTGGGATAGCTCGAGTATTCCGTGCGGCTGACGGGCAAGATGATCCGGTCAATGGGCGCACCAGACCCGTTATCGATGGTTACATACGCGTCGAGGATGACAACCGTGCTGGGATCCACGGCATAGGTGGACTGGCCCTGAACCAGCGGAACCGTAACCAGATCAACCTTCCACAGGTTAACGCCCTGATTGCTGAAGCTCGCCAACATCATGTTCACAGCCATTCTGGCCGTGGTGAGGTGCTCCTGCACAATCGACGTGTTGCGTATACCAATCTGGTTATACGCGTACAAAACGAGTTCCCCCATTCCGGGGTTAAAATTATAGCTGCCGCTCGTTGTCATGATGCGCCTCTATTCAGGTTCATGGCACTACGCCCACACGCGGGCGCGACGGTTGATTACGCCGGGATCGAACAGCCGCACGCCATTCGGCCCTTCGTATCCAGCCGGGACGCCTTCCTCGGTGATCGGCTTGAAGTCGAGGTCTTGGATGATCTGGAGCAGGTGCGTGCGCTGGAAGACATCGCCCTCCTGCGGCAGGCCGTAGGTCACCTGCTCGGCGAACTGTCCGTAGGCGCGGAGGTTGACGTGATGCCCATCGACGATGACAGCGGGAGTATCTTCCGTAGCCGGGGTCTTGGTGATCGGCCCGAGTTCGTCGATCATCACGCCTTCGGTCGGGAGGAGTGTTTCGTCCTCATAGGTGGCGAGGCCGTTCGCGACCATGCCTTTGATGAACTGTTCGCGGGTTGGTGCCCATACCATTAGATCAATAATCATGTTGAGAGCGCCTGTAGTTCTGCGTCAGTCTTGCGCGTTGGGAAGTAGGTGAGGCGTTTGATGTGGCCGTTGGTTTGTTCGATGCCAGCTTGGTTCCCAACTTGTAGGACTGTAATGCCAGAAGGCATTGCTCCTCCGTCCGGGTCCACTCCAACAGCTGCCCCATTAACGGTCGCAACATAATCGTCAGTTGTGAACGCCACGGCGACTTTATCGCTTTGACCAACAGTAAATGTGCCACCATCAACGGACGCCACAGTGCTCCCCAATGTGCGGACAAATAGCTGGCTTCCGTTGTCCAGATTGAGCGCAATTCGATTGGACGCATCATTGTAGAGCACCGCTATGCGGCGAGAAACACTAAGGTTAGCCGCTCGTACTTCCGCAAACAAACTACCAGCCACCGCATTATACCCAAACGCACTCGTCAGGATGCTGATCTGATCCGCAGCCCTAGTAACCTGTGAGGCAACTGTCGGAATGTAAGAAGTTGGGAAGGAACCTGCTTCGAGTTGAGCGCCCCATACAAGCAGGTCAGCGCTATCACTTGTTCCAGTTGTGCCACGCAAAATAATCTGGGCAAATGAGCAGGTTGGCTCTGTTGTAAAAAACCTTTGCCAGTCACCTGTAATAACACACAACGTGTAGGTGTTGTTAACTCTTAGTGCTACGGTCTTTGTACTTCCATCGGCGGTCTTAATCCAATATGAATTGGCTACAGGCACGCCTGATGGAATTGTTTGTTGTATTAAAGATTGATCTGAAAGTGTGGCGCCTGCTCCCTTATCCAGCTGTACTCTATCGGCTGTCATTGTCCCATCAGGGGCAGTTCCGTAGTTTGCAGTTACAACTACCGTTGAACCAGTACCACCAAAGCTCTTAATCCACGCCGCTCTATCAAACTCCTGCGAACGCAACAGCAGGTTAGTTCTCTGTTCCTCAATCAGCACACCCAATGGATCGAACGTGATGGGGTCATGGTCGATGGGAAGGGAGTACACTGCGGCGGAGGTTGTGGGGATGTAGGTGTTGGAGTGGTTGGGAGTGAGCTGTAGCTGCGCCTTGTTGAACGTAATCGTATATCCCGTTGTATTTGAGCCACCGGGAGCAACAAAGTCTCTAAGGTCAATGCCCACGCTGGCGAAAGAGCCGGGTGTAAACGCGGGACTTGTTATTCTTTGTGGGACACCTGCTACAAAACTTGTGACTACGGGATAGTTTACGGAGCCGTCAGAAAAAACGATGGGGACATTTGCTACCGTTGTATCACAAGTTACTTCGTAAGAAGCAACGCACGCCTTGTTGAGTGCTGAAAAATCCTGCCGGACGTAAACATACCCGCCATTCGCACTAACACTGACACTTCCATTAACCCTTGTACCGCTAGATATATACCCGTTTACCCAAGACGCGTTAGAAAAATCTTCACTTCGCACGAAAAAATTATGCGGCGCATACCTCAGCACCCCATCCGACCCATAAACCATCTTCGGGCTAGGGGATGTGTAGGTGAGGATGCTGTCGGGGGTGGTCGTCGCTAGGTTGCGGGAGTTGTACCCAAGGCTGTCAGCGAAGTCGAGATCCAGCGCTGCGCCGGGCAAGACCCACGCAGGTGTCGCGTCAGCCAAAAAGCCCGGAGGCGTAGACAGCGAGGTGGAGCCGTACAGGAGCCCTGCAAAGCCACCCCAAAGGCCGGGAGCATTAGTCGAAAGACCCGCCATTTACGAGCCTCCTTACGAGGGCACAACACTCGCCTGAGAGATTGTCGCCGTCACCACACCCGTGCCGCTGTTCAGCGTCACTTTCACAAACACAGGCGCGTACCCGTAATTGCCCTGCACAGTCGTCGACGCACCAACCAGATTGGCGTCGGGATGATTGACCCACGTCACCAAGGCGGGAGCCACAGGCGAGATCAGGCTGTTGGGGTCGTCCAGCGTCTGCTGAACGGTGTAACTGACCGATCCGCTTACCGTACACTGGATGGCCGTCATCGGCATCGCCCAGCTATCAAGCGCCACCCAAGGCGAAGACGCCACGGCATTCGTGCCCACGGTGAGCGCATTAGCTGCAGTCGCGCTGATCGTGATCGAGGTTACGGTCTTGTAATCCAGAACCGACTGGGACGTGCTGGCGTTCGTACCCGCCAAGATCTCGGACTGGGTGCTGCCAGACCACGACGTGCCACTGATCGTAAACGTCTTGGCGCTTTCATTGCCCGTGCAGGTGATCAACACCCGCCGAGCCGTGTCCAGCGTTGCCACGCCTCCAGACGCACGAGCGCCATCCAGCGTCAGAGCGCCTGCCGACGGGGTCTGCGAGAGGCAAATCGCATTTGCAGAAGCTGCAACCAGCGGGCCCACAGTGACAGTAATCGGGCGCATCAGCGCGCTCCTTGTGAATTAGCTCTTTTCGAGGCTTTTGAGGCCCTGATATTGTCTACCGCATTCGGGTAGGGCCGTCCAGCAGAGCGGGCCATGGCCTTCGCCTGAGCCACCTGCTTAGTCGTCATGGGCTTCGATTTGTGGTCTTTAGGGAGACCCTTCTCCCAGACAGGAATGTCCTTTTTCATGGGCATTTTAATGTTCCTTGTGAGAGAACAGAGGCAAGCCGCCCCAAACTGGTTTGCAATTACCGCAGGCGCACTGACCTTTTAGATATAAAGCCGCAAATTCCAGAAGCTCGGGGTCATCTTTAAAGTGCCCTAAACCCAGATTGCAGTTTGTGCATAAAGCCCCACGCACCATGCCCGTGGCGTGATCGTGATCAATAACGACAAAAACAGTTTGTCCGCATATTACACATACGCCGGTTTCTCTGGCGGCGTACGCCCTATTATGCTCTTCAGGCTTGATGCCATTAGGGAGCCTAGTCTGTTTTCTGTATTCAGACCGACACGTGCGGCACCAGCTATCCAACCCATTGGTTTTCCGCTTATGCGGTGGAAAAAATTCCAGTGTTTCCGGTTTTTGCTGCTTGCAGCGGGCACATGTTAGCATTCGACATCCCACCTTCTAAGCGACTTATTGATCCTGCTGTTTGGATCATTAGCCACTTTATCAGAAGTGAGCTTATTTTTCATGCCGCACATACGTTTTTTGAAATTTTCTCGCCTTTCGGCGTCAGCATCAGATTTTTGAGCCTGTTTTGAGGTAACCGGCCTCTTGATGTCGTGCCCCGCTGCCTTCAGCGAAGCGCGCCCCTTGTCGTTCAGGCCGCCGCTGGGGTCTTTCCCTGCTGAGCGGGTCCAAGCTGGTGTCTTAGCCATGATGCCCTCGGGAAAGAAAAGAGTGGGGCCGAAGCCCCACCACTTAGTTCATCTGGATCTTGCGCCCGGCGGGGGCGGTACCCGAAGCAGCCGAAGACAGCGGGTTCATGTTGGAGCCCGTGCGGCCACCCGACTTGCGAGCCGTGCGCCCACCGTGCTTCTTGGCGGCCATGCCGTCAGCCTTGCCGACAGTCTTGCCACCGTGCTTACGCTCTTCGGCAGCGTCGTTCACCTTGCTCTGGTAGGTGTAACGCTGGTTCTTGTGAGCGAGATCCTGCTCATATTCCTTAGTGCCAACAGTGGCTTCGCCACCCGTAGCACGACCCTTGCGACCCTTCATATGATCCTCCTACGGATTACGGGGCATTGATGGCTTGGACATAACGAACGACAAGCGTGCCGACACCGCCGGTACCGCCGCTCGAGAGAACGAAGATGCGAACGTCGCTCGAACCTACGTTGATCCACTTGCCGGTCCGTGTTGCATCGGTACCCGGAGAGAGATTGGACAGACCAATCGCCTGCGGGCCAGTAGCCGCACTGACAAGCTCAGTCGCAGTGGCAGAGGTGCCAACGCTAACAGTGGCCGAGCTTGCCCAGCCAGTGCTCGCCAGCACGTCAATGCCAACGATAAGGCTGTAAGCCGGGACGACGACACCCGTAGCGAGGGCGGTTGTCGACCCCGCCTGAGTGACCGACTGGGCCTGAGCCATCACAACGTAGCCGGTGTCGGCCACGTCCTGCCCGAGCGTAGTGCCCGAGGTATTCAGGATCGGACCCGAAATAAGAGGGCCGGTAAAATGAGAAGCACCCATTGGCTTTTCCTTTCATTGTGGCCCCCCCTCGAAAGAGGGGCCTTGGCCCAGATTAAGACGGGAGCGAGCCCCAGATAGCGCGCCAATTGTAGTAGCCAAACGAGTAGCGCTCGTAACCCTTCACCAGAAGGTTGTCGGTCACGAAGTCCACCTGCATGTCCGTCTCGAACTTGATGCGTTCCATGTACGACAGGCCGTCGATGTTGGTCAGCAGGAACCAGTTGCGCGACGAGGTCAGGAAGTCGTTAGTGAGGAACCCTTCCGGCAGACCGCCGCTGGTGCCCTTGATCGCGTTCACGTCGTTGTCCGCAGTGCCCGGGCGCAGTTCCGTCTGGGTGAGGCGGATGGCAACCGGCTCAAGCTGCGGGGGAACGACGAGCTTGCGGGCACGCGCGAAGACCTTCAGACCAGCCTGATCCTTGAAGCTCGTACGAACCGAGATCATGCCGTTCAGCAGGGTGGCTTCGTTCAGGTCCACGTCAACCGACGGACGGTTGG
>Ga0247841_10002957_pt1 | contig 32521 bp, 29 predicted proteins | sample LaCruzMarch2015__2_FD_192410 | JGI IMG/M metagenome (GOLD analysis project Ga0247841, IMG submission 192410) | Freshwater microbial communities from meromictic Lake La Cruz, Castile-La Mancha, Spain - LaCruzMarch2015_18m | ecosystem: Environmental > Aquatic > Freshwater > Lake | place: Spain...
TGCCAAGGCTTCCCGGGGTATGCGGCATCTTTTTTAAAATTCCCCTGCCTGCTTTTGTTTTATTTGTAGGAGAGCTAAACACTTCTGCGCCCCATGTATGCATAAGAGATTTTCTGAAAGGCTTTTGCTCGTAACTGCACCTTACCATATAAACAGTGCATTTTAATCCGAGTATTTTACATGCAAACGACAAAGCGCTTCCCCACTGGCCAGCTCCTGTTTCTGTGGCAATGCGCTTCACGCCTTCTTTTTTATTAAAATACGCCTGAGCTATTGCTGTATTAGGTTTATGGCTTCCGGGGCCATTGCCGCTTTCATCCTTGTAATATATCCTGGCAGGTGTTTTCAGTTCTTTTTCAAGATTATGCGCCCTGCGTAAAGGCGTAGGCCTCCAAAGTTTAAGAATCCTTAGGACCTCATCAGGTATTTCTATCCACCTGTCAGCTGACATTTCCTGTTTTATAAGTTCCATAGGAAATATCGGCGCCAGTTCACTAGGTGTCAAAGGTTTATGGGTTCCGGGATTTATAGGAGGAGGCAAAGGATTTTGAAGATCTGCCTGAATATTATACCATGCCCTCGGAATGCTTTTCTCATCAAGTGTTATCTTAAAATTATCCATCTGGCCCTCCTATATTAATTCTATGCTTATTTCCGGCTGGTGCTTTATTGTTTCGTGAATCAGGCAAGATTCAGCGACTTTTAAAAGCGCTGCCCTTCTTGGCCCAGGATCAGCCTTGGGTAGTTCTATTTTAGCGCTTATCTTTTGAATCCTGGCAGGCTTATCATTCGCCTTTTCCCAGTCCAAAGTTATTTTCATGCCGTCCGGATTCAGTCCTGTATTTTTGCAGAATCCTAAAACATATACCCCGATACAAGACCCAAGAGAATCTACAAATAATTCCGGCGGAGTAAAACCCTTATCTTCGCCTCCACTTGCCTGCGGCTGGTCTATTATTACAGAATGCGATCTGTTCTTTGCCTCAAATTGCATGCCGCTTATATATTTTATTTCTGCTTTCTCCACGGGTATTATTATATCAATAAACAGGCATTCAGGCAAGGACTAGAAATACTTAAAAATCTCCGGAGGCCTTCTTTCTATAATAGGTATGTCTTTATTCTCAAAATATCCCAGGGCAATAGGCGCCACAACCTTATAATTATCAGGCACTTGGAACTTTTCCCTGAACCATTTGTCTTGATCCAGTGTAGCCATCATCCCTATCCAGCATGACCCGATTCCCATGGAAGTGGCAGCTAACATCAGGTTCTGGGCTGCCATTGCGCAGTCATTCTGATAAAAGAAAGCTTCTGTCCTTCCGATAACGATAATCACGCACGGGGCATGATAAAATATGCTGAAATCCTTTGCCCTCATGCGTTTTTTATACCTGATAAACTTTGGATTCTCTTCTATCATCTTATTAATATAAGGTATAGCTCGGTCAGAAAGCTCTTTTATAAGCGTCTTATCCTGCACGACAATAAATCCCCATGGCTGTTCATTCATGCCGCTCGGCGCCCATTTAGCTGCCTCAATAAGCTTATCTATGATCTCTCTTGAAATAGGTTTATCCAGATATTTTCTGATACTCCTGCGGGATTTAATAATATCCATTATGTCGGCCATATAGCTATTTTACCTATCATTGTTTAGTCCTGTCAATACATAATCAACATTGAAATAAAAAGGGACGGTTCTCCGATTACCTCGAGAACCGTCCCTGTGTTTATTGGATCAATTAATGCGATTATACTACGCCGTGATCGAGCATGGCATCCGCAACTTTCACGAATCCAGCAATATTGGCGCCGTTTACATAATTGACATATTTACTGCCGCTTTCTTTGCCGTATTTAACGCAAGACTGGTGTATGTTGATCATTATCTGAAGCAGTCTCTCGTCTACTTCATCCCTTGTCCACGATAAACGCTGGCTGTTCTGCGACATCTCAAGGCCGCTTGTCGCTACTCCGCCCGCATTAGAAGCCTTGCCTGGCGCATATAAAATCTTAGCATCCAGAAATACCTCTACTGCTTCAGGCGTAGAAGGCATATTTGCTCCTTCGCCTACTGCAATACAGCCGTTCTTTACTAATTTCTTGGCATCTGCCTCATGGATCTCGTTCTGGGTCGCTGATGGGAAAGCTACATCGCACTTTATTTCCCACGGGTACTTGCCTTCAAAATATTTGCACTTGAATTCGTCGGCATATTCTTTTATGCGGCCTCTTTTTACGTTCTTAAGCTCCATTACAAATTCCAGCTTCTGCTCGTCTATGCCTTTAGGATCATAGATAAATCCGTTGGAATCCGAAAGAGTGACAGCCTTAGCGCCTAAATGGATCAGCTTTTCCACAGTATACTGCGCCACGTTTCCTGATCCGGAAACTGTACATATTTTGCCTTTAAGCGATTCACCTCTTGTCTTGAGCATTTCCTGTACGAAATACACGCAGCCATAACCTGTTGCCTCCGGCCTGATCAAGCTTCCGCCCCAGCCCAGACCCTTGCCTGTTAAAACTCCCACAAATTCATTGCGAAGCCTCTTATACTGGCCAAACATATAGCCTATTTCCCTGCCGCCCGTACCTATATCTCCGGCCGGGACATCTGTATCAGCTCCGATATGCTTCGAAAGCTCTGTCATAAAACTCTGACAGAATCTCATCACTTCATTATCTGATTTGCCTTTCGGGTCAAAATTAGAACCGCCTTTTCCACCACCCATTGGAAGAGTGGTTAAGCTGTTTTTAAATACCTGCTCAAACGCTAAAAATTTTAAAATACTCAAGTTTACGCTCGGGTGCAGTCTTATGCCGCCTTTATAAGGCCCTATGGCGCTCGACATCTGTATGCGGTAACCCCTGTTCATCTGAACCTCGCCCTTATCATCCAGCCAAGGCACACGGAATATTATGGTTCTTTCAGGTTCAGTCATGCGCTCCAGGATCTTTGCCTTCTGGTATTTAGGGTTCTTTTCTATAAAAGGCATTACAGACTCTGCAACCTCACGGACCGCCTGATGGAATTCCGGTTCGCCGGGATTTCTTTCTATGACTTTCGCCATAAATTCATCTAGTCTTTTAGACATTTATTCCTCCTTTTAAAAATTTGCCTAATTTTTAGGCATTTACATATAAATAAAAAAGACGTTCTATGCCGTCAATTTTTAGAACGTCTTTGTCCTAATCCTTTTCCAGGCACAGCCATTGTGCCAAGCTGGGTTTTATTATAACAACAGGCTTTCCGGTTGGCAAGCTGATTTTTTACAGGCTCATCCTACAAAAACATCTTCTTTGGGGTATCTAAAGTCAACCTGTTTGGATTTGGATAAGATAGCATACGCAATAACCAACGGTCCTACCCTTCCTATAAACATCGTGATTATCAAAACTATCCTTCCCGCCTGGCTCAAGGCAGAAGTAATGCCTGTTGAAAGGCCTGTGTTTCCCAAAGCTGAGTATGTCTCAAATAAAATTTGAACATACGAAGCTTTTTCCGTAACAATCAATATCATTATAGCTAAAAAAGCGACCAATATAAAACATGAAAACACTGCAATGGCGTCTCGTATGCACCTGTCGGAGATTTCTTTTTTGAATACATTGCTTTTTCTTTCCCGCAATTCTGAATATAAAAAAATAAACAACATAGCAAGCGTTGTAGTCTTAATCCCGCCTCCGGTGCTTCCCGGAGACGCGCCTACGAACATAAGAAACATAATAGTGGTTAAGCTGACCATACTCATTTTCCCTATATCGATTGTGTTAAACCCGTCGGTTGTTGAAGCAGAAACTGCCTGGAACAGAGAAGTTATTATTTTTTCATAATTACTCACGGCATTAGGCCAGGCCTCTGATAAGAATATCACAATAGCGCCTGCTAAAATAACTATAGAGGTAACTATTAAAACTATTTTTGTGTGTAAAGTTAATCTGCACGGATGCTGTTTTTTGATTTTTTTTACGATATAGTCATTCATATCTTTCAAAACGAAAAAACCTATACCGCCTGCCAAAGAAATAATTATAATTGTACCATTTACCAGTGCATTATATTGATATTTCATGAGGCTGTCCGGAAAAATAGAAAAACCCGCGGTGCAAAAAGCGGAAATCGAGTGAAAAATGCCTAGATAAGCAGAATACCCTAACGGGTATTCTTTCATCCAAAATAAAGCAAGGATCACGGCCCCGCTAAATTCAAAGATAAAAGTATACAGCAGGACTGTAAGAAAAAATCTTCTGAATAATTCTGCGTTTGTGCCTGCCAGGGATTCCTTCGCTACGATACTGGTTTTGATCGAGGCCTTTACTCCTAAGATATACATCATAAAAACAATAAAAGTCATATACCCTATCCCGCCTATCTGAAAAATACACATAAGCACTATCTGCCCGAATGACGAATAATAACTCCCTATATCAACAACCGACAACCCCGTTGTGCTTATCCCGGAGGTTGCTAAAAATAAAGCGTCCAAAAATGACTGGCATACACCTTTGGCCGATGATATTGGCAAAGACAGCAGAAATGCGCCTGACAATGTAATAAAAGCGTAACCAAGGACTATTAATTGATAAGGCGTCAACCTTTCCCATGGGAATAATTTTTTATTCATAATCCCGCCTCCTTAAAATAAAAAACCAAAAAGGGGAACTTTTTGGTTTTCCTCTCTGTTATGAGCTTACGAGGTTAGCTGTCGGGCTCGGGCTTTAGTGCCCTAATCGTTTTAGCGATATTCGCCCCGAGATCTTTCGATCGCGTTCCTGGGTTCCCCGTTTTCCTTTAACTATTTCTTAACTGCCTTAAAAAAGTTAAAAGAAACTTAGCATGTAAAAATGCATAAAAGATAAAAAGGCGTTCTTTCGAACGCCTTTGTCTATTACCTTTACACATCTTTGTGTATTACAATTTAGATATTAACATCTTATTTTCTATTTGTCAAGTTTTTACCTTGGCTTTGGGCTTGGAGAATTTGAAAAACAAATAACCTTCTGAGATACCACATCAGACATTATCTTAAGGTCTTTATCTTTTATATCATATACGCTGATAACGTCTTTATATTTTGAAGACTCCGGTCTGAGTTCTATAAATAAATTTTTAAGCTTCCCAAACCATCCCGTATTGAATAGAACATCTTTCTTTTCAGGAAAAAGCGCCACATAAAATATTTTTGTCTCCACCAGGTCCTGGAAAAAATGCGTTCCGAAAGATAATTCTGGCATGAGATTCCCTGCTGAGAAGGCAATCTCGCTTAAGACCGCTATATTATTTATTTCCGCGAATTTAACAGGCACTCCCAGAGACGGGGTAGTGCTTCCCCACCTTCCCGGCCCCATAAGAATAACAGGCATTTCTTCTTTGTTTTCTATATCCCTGTTGAGACTACCGACTATACGAGCAACCTCATGCTTATCTGATAATATAAGACCTGTGTATTTTTCTGGGTCAACATATATGACTCTTTTAATATCAAGCGAGACATTCCCTCCCAGGAAATACCCGCTTGATTCAAAAAGAATGTCTTCTTTTTTTATATGGCCAGGGATATCTACCTTACGGCCCATCCCGCTTGCCTGTAGAGGCCTGCATTGTAAAAGATTTATTTTAAACGCGTTTTCTTCTGTAAAATTTATCGTAAATTCTATTTCAACAGGATAATTGTATCCTTCTTCAAGGGTTTTCAAAATTTTCTTAAAGTAGCCTGCCATGGTATCGTCGCTAAAAATGTCGTCCAGGGTCAGTATCCAGTATTCTTTGCCTTTTGCGCTGTCATGGCTCATCATAACCATGGCTTCTTCATCTTTTACAGCTACACGGCCTGCTTCCTGATATAACCCCTCGCTTATAAGTTTATTAAAAGGAACTGCCTTAAAAATATTCTCCTTTGCGTCTATAACATCCACCTCGTGTTGTGAAAATTTCCTCAGATCATCTTTTTCCGAATACGGCCTGCGTAGAGGATCGCTAAGAGCAACCATTCTAGGATAATCGCCCTCAACTCTATTAACTGCCCTGGTCCCAAGCCCGAATACCATCCTCAGCATGCCTTCTTTTGGGTCTATATCTTCATTCCATACGTATGTATTGTAAGAGACGCCTACCCCGGCAAGATCCGGAAAGAAATAATCCTTGTGATATGCCCCTGAAACCCTCTGCACCAGAAGCGCCATCTGCTCATCTAGCTTATCAAGGCCTCTCTGTTTTCTGTACGTAAGGGCGTCTTCGTTCATGGTGCTTGCGTAAATCTTTTTTACAGCCTCTGCGAACTGGATATACCTTTGCTCCGGAGTTCCCTGATTCGCCAAAAATATGCTTTCATATTTTCCTGCAAATGCGTTTCCAAACCCGTCTTCCAAGAGAGAGCTGGAACGTATTATAATAGGCGAAGATCCAAAATATTCTATAATCTGCTGAAAATGCTCCATGATCTCTTCGGAAAATATCCCGTAAAGCATTTTCTCTTTTAAAATTTTTGCGATGCTGAAATAACCGTCTCCGGTCTTCTGCTGCACGTGCAATTTCCACCACTTGTTCTGCACTATATAAGAATAAAATATATCGGAACCGATATAAAATGAATCATGCGGCTCTGAAAGTTTTTTCCAATTTAGCACCTTATTCTTGGAAAGGATCTTTCTGGCAAGAAGCATACCCACGCTTTTACCGCCTATAAAACCCGTTCCTATCAGCCTGGATTTAATATCTACGAGCTCCTCTAGGGAAAAATTCGCCACTGCCATCGAGAGCATCTTTTTGTTAGAGGATATCATTATGCTGCAAAGTTTTTTTATCATATCCCTTGTTTTCTCCTGCAGCGCATCGCTTTTTATCAGCTCCTCTGCTTCAAGGAATAATCGGTCCCAGTAGTCGAGATTTCTTTTTGCGCTATCTGCACCTTGATCCCGGATATATGATAATATCTTTACGGCATTCACGCTATCCGCAATAGGCACAAACTTGTCTTTTTCTTTCTGATGAGGCAGAAACATGGTCGGAGAATACCTGTTCCATACCTTTAAAGGATGTATATACAGATTACCTTCACAGCGGTATGCGTCCATTAATAGCTGGGTTGTCTCGCGTATAGTGGCTATGGATTTAAAAGAATGGTTATTGCGTAATATAGAAAAATACGTGACTGTCTTGAGCTCATACAGGTAAGGACACGTCACCATAAAAAAGTTTCCTATCATAAGGTCCGTAGCCCATGCAGAAAGAAGTTCAGATAAGCAGTCAAACACATAATACGCGCCCTCGCCTTCCTGCGTAATTATGCTATTCACCTTTGTTGTAAAAGATTCGAATCCAGCATGGGCATTAAGTTCGTATCTTTTTATTTCTTTTGACGGCTCAAGCAGTTCTTTATGGCAGGCAAACCTCAGGTATATGACTTTTTTATTATCTTTCAGCGCCTGACCCACAAAAGGCTTTACCAGGTAAGCGTAGTCCTTTATGTCGTCTATCTGCCAGACTACGTTATCCCCAAGCCTCAGGCCTGTAATCACGCTGTCTAAGCCTTTTATACCAGTGCTTATCATTTCAATAGCTCCTTCAAATTAACGACAGACTGCTTTCGCCCATAAGATATTTATCAATATAGTGGGCAGACCTCCTGCCTTCTGAAATAGCCCACACCACAAGCGACTGTCCACGCCTCATATCCCCTGCGGAAAACACTTTCTCAACTGATGTCCTGTAATCTTCGCCTGTTTTCACGTTACCGCGTTTATCAAATTCTACTTTTAGCTCGTCCAGTAAGCCGGAATGTTCAGGATGTAAAAATCCGACTGCCAGGATCACCATATCCGCCTCAATCTCGAATTCGCTTCCTGGAATTTCTTTCATCATAGGACATGATTTTGCGTCCATTTCAGAAAATTCTACCTTTACGCAGGAAAGTTTTTTCACTATCCCTTTTTCTCCGATAAATTTCTTCGTAAGCACTGCCCAGCTACGCTCTCCCCCTTCTTCATGGCTGGAAGTTGTCTTGAGTAACGTTGGGTATTTCGGCCAAGGCTGGTTAGAAGGCCTGCATTCATGAGGCTTTGGTAAAACTTCTATCTGCATTACACAAGCTGCATCCTGACGAATAGCTGTGCCCACGCAATCAGCCCCGGTATCGCCTCCGCCTATCACTACAACTTTTTTATCTTTAGCGTCTATCAGCTTATCTTTCGGAATTTTTTCTCCGCCTGAGCGGACATTTGACTGCGTTAAATAATCCATGGCAAAATATACGCCCTTTAAATCCCTGCCTTCTATTTTAAGGTCTCTCGGAGCTCGCGCTCCGCCTGCCAGACAGACTGCATCAAATTCTTTCAGAAGTTTTTCGCTAGAGTAGCCGCCTCCGACATTCACCCCTGTCTTAAAACTAATCCCTTCTTTTCTCCAGATATCAATGCGCCTGTCTATTATGGATTTTTCCAGTTTAAAATCAGGAATGCCGTAACGAAGTATCCCCCCTGGTTCTTTATCTCGCTCAAAAATAGTTACGCTGTGGCCTGCTTTATTAAGCTGGCTGGCGCAGGAAAGCCCTGCCGGGCCTGAGCCAATAATAGCTATTTTCTTGCCTGTGTTTTTCTTTACAGCTCCGGGCTTAATCAGCCCTTTTTTAAATCCCAGCTCTACAACGCTGAGTTCATTTTCCCGTATAGTAACAGCGTCATCGTTCAGGCCCAGCACGCACGCGTGTTCGCATAATGCCGGGCATATTCTTCCTGTTATCTCGGGTAGATTATTCGTGGCTTCCAGCAGCTTAAGCGCAGCCTTCCAATTACCGCGAAACATATAATCATTCCATTCAGGTATATAGTTTCCTATTGGACATCCCCAATGACAGAAAGGCGTAGAGCAATCCATGCAGCGCGAAGCCTGTTCCTGCGATTCTTTTTCAGGCCGCGGCATAGCAACTTCTTTAGAATCCTTAATGCGTTCGCAAACCAGCCTGTAAGCGCCGGATTTTCTTGCTGATTTTAAGAATCCTCTTGGATCACCCATCGAGCGGCTCCTTTAGATCAAGCTTTTCTTCTATCTTTACCCCTTCAAGTATACGCTTGTACTCTATCGGAATAACCCTGACAAATTTTTTTAGCTCTTCGTTCATGTTATACAGGACTTTCTTTGCAATTTTACTTTTTGTATATTTAAAGTGATTATTAAGCAGGTTATATATGGCATCTTTATCATCCTTTTTTACCTCTTCCGCTTCAACCATATCCATATTGCATTTTTGTTTAAACGTATTATCCTCGTCATAGACATACGCTATACCGCCAGACATGCCGGCAGCAAAGTTCCTGCCTGTTTTTCCGAGAATAATAACTCGTCCGCCTGTCATGTATTCGCAACCGTGGTCGCCAACGCCTTCCACAACAGCATACAGCCCAGAATTTCTTATGCAAAACCTTTCTCCTGCCATGCCGGAAATATACGCCTCGCCTGATATTGCTCCATAGAAAGTAGTGTTTCCCATAATTACATTTTCATCAGGCTTGTAATGCGCTCTTTTGTCAGGATAGATTATGATCTTTCCGCCTGAAATACCTTTTCCCACATAGTCATTGGCCATGCCTTCCAGCTCAAAGGTGATGCCTTTTGCGAGAAATGCGCCAAAGCTCTGTCCTGCAATGCCTTTAAACCTGCACGTTATTGTATCTTCCAAAAGCACGCCGTCTCCGCACATCTTACAGACCTCACCGCTTAACATCGTTCCGGTAGCCCTGTTAGTGTTATTGATATCAAGGCTTACCTTAACTGGGATGTTTTTTGTTAAAGAATCTTTGCACATTTTAATAAGCTCCCTATCCAGAACCGTATCCAGCCTGGTATCCTGCCTTGATACGTAGCGCCTTGGGATATCACCGGAAACTTCGGGCCTATAAAGTATTTTAGAATAATCTATGCCTTTTGCCTTTGGAGGCACGATGGAATTATCCAGCTCAAGAAGATCTGACCTGCCTATCATTTCATCAATAGTTTTTAACCCCAGACTTGCCATAATCTGACGAAGCTCTTCTGCCACAAAATGAAAGTAATTTACTATATATTCCGGCCTGCCCCTGAATCTCTTTTGCAAAACATCGTCCTGAGTAGCCACACCGACAGAGCAGTTATTCAGATGGCAATGCCTGAGCATCACGCATCCCATGACAATAAGAACTGCCGTGCAAAAACCATATTCTTCAGCGCCCAAAAGAGCTGCAATCGCTACATCTCTTCCCGTGCGAATCTGTCCATCTGTCTGCAGTCTTACTCTGGAGCGCAAATTATTTAAGATCAGCGTTTGATGCGTTTCAGAAAGGCCAAGTTCCCAGGGAAGCCCTGCATATCTTATAGAACTCTGGGGAGACGCGCCCGTGCCTCCATCCCCTCCTGAAATAAGTATCATGTCAGCGTGGCCTTTTGCGACACCTGCTGCGACTGTTCCGACTCCTATTTCTGAAACAAGTTTCACGCTTACCCGCGCTCTTGGGTTCGCATTTTTCAAATCAAATATGAGCTGCGCAAGATCCTCGATAGAATATATGTCATGATGCGGGGGAGGCGATATCAAAGTAACGCCCGGGGTTGTATATCTGGTCCTCGCGATTATTTCGCTGACTTTATGCCCAGGCAGCTGGCCTCCTTCGCCTGGTTTTGCGCCCTGACTGATCTTTATCTGTATCTCATCAGCATTAACAAGATAATTTATAGTAACTCCGAATCTACCGGAAGCAACCTGCTTTATAGCGCTCCTCCTGGAATCGCCGTTAGGAAGAATTACAAATCTATTCGGGTCTTCTCCGCCTTCTCCTGTATTTGATTTACCGCCTATTCTATTCATGGCAATGGCTATTGTCTCGTGAGCAGGCCTTGAAATAGAACCGAAGCTCATGGCGCCTGTTGCAAAACGCTTCATAATATTTTCAGCGCTTTCTACCTCGTTAACAGGAATGGAATCTACTTTTTTAAATTTTAAGAGGCTCCTTAATGTCACTGGATTCGCTGACTGATCGTTGATCAAACAGCTGAATTCTTTATATTTTTCATAGTCATTGTTGCGCGTGGCGTCCTGTAAGCTGGCAATGCTTTCGGGATTCCAGAGATGAAATTCCCCGTCTTTTTTCCACTGATAAACCCCGCCGCTTGTTAAATAGTTTATCCCTGTATCTTTTTGGCTGTAAGCGTCTTTATGGCGCTGGATAGTTTCTTCCGCTATGCCTTCCAGCCCTACCCCTCCTATGCGGGACACAGTGCCTGTAAAATATTTTTCTATTAATTCATTATCCAGGCCAAGCGCTTCAAATATCTGGGCCCCGCGATAACTCCTGAGTGTGGATATGCCCATCTTTGATAGTATCTTTAATATGCCGTCGGTCAGGGCTTTATTGTAATTTTTCAACGCGCTTTTCAGTTCCGAACGGATTTCTTTTTCTTCTATCAGATAGGCTACTATTTCGTGCGCAAGATATGGGTTAACACAATCAGCGCCGTAACCGAAAAGCAGCGCAATATGATGCACCTCCCTCGGCTCTGCGCTCTCAACTACTAACGCGACTTGCGAGCGTATTGTCTTTTTTACCAGATAGTGATGCACAGCGCTTGTTGCCAGTAGAGCCGGAAGCGCGATTCTTTCCCTGTCTGAACCTCTGTCGCTTAATATAATAAAGGAATACCCTTTTTCAATAGCATATTCTGCTTCAAAACAGATTCGCTCAAGCGCCTTGGCAAAACCCTCCTTGCCGCTAGATGTGTCAAAAAAAGTATAAACGGTTTTTGTTTTAAAGCTATTTATGCTTATATCCCGCAAGCCTTGAAGTTCATCATCCGTTAATATAGGATTTTTTACTCTAAGCTTGTGGCTGTGTTCCGCAGTCTCTTCTAATATATTTTTTTCAGGCCCTATAAAGCTTTCCAGGCTCATGACAAGTTTTTCTCTTATAGAATCTATAGGAGGGTTAGTGACCTGCGCGAATAACTGTTTGAAATAGCTGTAAAGTATCTGTGATTTCTTGGAGAGAAATGCGTGAGGCGCGTCATTGCCCATGGAACCCACAGGCTCTTTACCGTCTTCTGCCATAGGTTTTATGATCATCTTGAGATCTTCGCGCGAATAGCCAAATGCCTTGAGGCTGGAGATAATATCCTCTGATTTCTGATTATTAGATACACTGGCAACAAGCTTGCCAAAATCCACCAAATTCTGGCTATTCCATTTGCCGTATGGAGATTTTTTTGAAACGTCTTCTTTTATCTCAGAGTCATCTACTATACATCCTGATTCGGTATTTATAAAAAGCATCTTTCCTGGCTCAAGCCTTCCTGAAACTTTAATATCCTCAGGATTTATATCCAGGACCCCTGCCTCAGACGCCATTACTACAAAATCATTTTTGGTTATTATATAGCGGGCCGGCCTTAAGCCGTTTCTATCCAGGACCGCTCCGATATTCTTCCCGTCTGTAAAGGCTATCGCAGCCGGACCGTCCCACGGCTCCATGAAACAGGCGTGAAATTTATAAAAATCTTTCAGTTCCTTGCTCATAAAACTGTTATGTTCCCAGGCTGCTGGAATAAGCATCATCATCGCATGCTCAAGAGATCTGCCTGATAAAACCAAAAGTTCGAATACATTATCTATTGCAGCTGAATCGCTTCCTCCTTCAACAATGACTGGTTTTAGTTTTTCTATATCTGTTCCGAAAAATCCGCTTGCCAGAAGCCTTTCTCTCGCCTTTATCCCGTTTACATTGCCTCGTAGGGTATTGATCTCTCCGTTATGCGACAGAAACCTGAAAGGCTGCGCCAAGTCCCAAGTCGGAAAGGTATTGGTTGAGTAGCGGGAGTGCACCATGCATAAGGCGCTTTTTACGCTCTCATCTTTCAGGTCCTTAAAAAACCCTTCAAGCTGTTCCGGCATCAGAAGGCCTTTATAAGAAAATGTGCGGCATGAAAGATTGGTAATATAAAAATAATTTTTCTGATTTAATTCTGACCCGTGTATAATATTTTCCGTTTCTTTCCTGATTACATATAGCTTTCTTTCAAAAGCCAATTCATCACTAATGCCTTTATCCCTTGCTATGAAAATCTGTTCAAATACAGGTTCTGCGCTTTTAGCGCTTTTTCCTATATTGGAATCATCTATCGGGACAGTACGCCATCCAAGAAGAGCCTGGCCATTTTCATTAATAATCTTTTCAAACACTTCTTTGCAAAATTCTCTCTCTTTTGCATCCTGCGGCAAAAATATCAATCCTGTGCCATATGAGCCCTGGCCCGGTAAATCAATTTTTCCTAGCGAGGCGGCTTTTTTAAAAAACTCGTGCGGGATCTGGATCAGGATACCTGCGCCATCCCCTGTCTTCGGATCTGAGCCTACGGCGCCGCGGTGAGATAGACGCCGTAAAACCTCGATACCCTGCCTGATAATTTGGTTTGATTTTTCGCCTTTTATATTACAGACAAACCCCACCCCGCAGCTGTCGTGTTCAAACTGAGAATCGTATAATCCTTGTTTTTCAGGAAAATTTTGCATAGTCTTCATAATTTAAATTTTTCTATTTTTATATTAAGCTTTTTTATCTTTGTGCGTATAGTATTGCGGTTAATGCCAAGCAGTCTTGCAGCAGTGATCTGGTTGCCGGATGTGTATTCCAGGGCTTTTTCAATAAGCAATTTTTCCATATCGCCTATAACAGCTTTATATATCTCGCCCTTTTGAATTGTCAGAAAAGAACTATCTATATTCATTTTATCACTGCCTAATTTTTATGCAACCACATACAAAAAATATATGCAGGGAACGGTTTAAAACCGTTCCCTGCATAATATAATCAAATATCAAAATACAAATAAAATTCGTACGGATGCGGCCTCATCCTAACAGGGTCTATCTCTCTTTTGCGCTTATACTCAATCCAGATATCTATTACATCTTTTGTGAACACTCCTCCTTTTAATAGATATTCATGATCAGCTTCCAGGGCATCTATTGCCCGGCGTAAGGATGAAGGAACCGTAGCAATCTTACTGAGTTCTTCTTCGTTCAATTCAAATAAATCCGTATCTGTAGGCTCACCCGGATCAATCTTATTTTTTATACCATCCAAACCTGCCATTAACATGGCGCTGAACGCAAGATATCCGTTGCATGACGGGTCAGGCGGCCTGAACTCTATCCTCTTGGATTTAGGATTATCTGTATACATGGGAATTCTTACTGCCGCTGAGCGGTTTCTCGCTGAATACACCAGGTTTACAGGCGCTTCGTATCCCGGCACAAGCCTTTTGTAAGAATTTGTCGTAGGCGCGCAGAAAGCCATTAAACTATTGGCGTGTTTTAAAAGCCCTCCTATATAATACTTTGCTGTCTGGCTTAAAAGCGCGTAACCGTTCTTGTCAAAGAAAAGATTTTTTCCGTCTTTCCATAAACTCTGGTGGCAATGCATGCCTGAGCCGTTGTCCGCAAAAAGAGGCTTTGGCATAAATGTGGCTACCATGCCATTTTGCTTGGCCATATTTTTAATGATATATTTGTAAAGCAGGAGATCGTCTGCCATTTTGGTCAAGCTATTATACTTTATATCGATTTCGCACTGCCCGGCAGTAGCAACTTCATGATGATGCACCTCTATATTAATACCTGCTTCTATCATTTTTAGGATGATCCTGCTCCTCAGATCCTGCATTGAATCATGCGGCGGCACAGGGAAATATCCTTCTTTAAAACGGATCTTGTAGCCTAGATTAGGATTTTCATCACGTCCGGTATTCCAGTCTGCTTCATTGGAATCGATAAAGTAGTAACCAGAGTTTTCTGTCTGGTCAAATCGAATGCTGTTAAAAATAAAAAATTCCGCTTCCGGCCCGAAATAAACTGTATCAGCAATACCTGAATCCTTAAGGTATTTTTCAGCCTTTTTTGCGATATATCTGGGATCTCTGCTGTATGCCTTACGGGTCAATGGATCATAAATATCGCATATCATGCTCAAGGTAGGAACTTCGCACACAGGGTCAATAACAGCTGTTGAAGGATCAGGTATCATAATCATATCCGATTCCTGTATTTTCTGAAAACCCCTTATTGAAGAGCCGTCAAAACCTATGCCGTCCACCCATATTGAGCGGGTCAAATCCGGCATATCCTTTAATTCTGTCGCAGGTATTGAGAAATGCTGCCAAAGGCCTGGCATATCATTGAATTTCAGATCAATGATCTTAATGCCTTTCTCCTTTATAAGGCTCATCACGCCTCTTGCTGCCTTTTCGTTGAAAGAGCCGTTTACCAGCGGATTAATTGTTTTTACCTCTAACGAGGGCGTTGATTTCCTTCGGCCTGATTTTGCCATCTCAATCTCCTTTCTAAAATAAAAAGACGTTCAACCTGATCAATCTCCTTGATCATTTTGAACGTCGATGTTCAACACTGCTGTGTGCCTTAATCTTCAATAACATAAGTAAAAACCCGGCTATTTTGGTAACCTATTTTTTACCTCTACCCAATAGCCACAGAACCGCGTTCCTCTGTCCTGATCCTGACGCACTCCTGTAAATCCAGGACAAAGATCTTGCCGTCGCCTGTTTCGCCTGTCTTCGCGCCTTTAACAATAGCCTTTATCGTGGGCTCGACAAAGTTTTCGTTAACTGCTATCTCCAGCCGTATCTTTTTTAAAAGATTGCCCATCTCTTTTACTCCGCGATAGACCTCGCTGAAGCCTTTCTGCCTGCCGTGCCCTAGCACCTCGCTGACTGTCATCAGGTTGACTTCCACCTTGTAAAGTTCGTTTTTTACATCTACAAATTTGCTCGGCTGGATTATAGCTATGATAAGTTTCATTTTACGCCTCCTTTTTATTCCACCATTGTATATGCGCCTTCGCGATGCTGGCTCAGATCAAGGCCTACCGCTTCTTCTTTCTCAGAGATGCGCATACCTATTGTTTTATCAACCACTTTATATAGAATAAACGTAACGACTGCGGAATAAACAACCGTTGCCAACGCCGCTACGGTCTGCACAAATAACTGATGAGGATTGCCAAAAAATAAGCCGTCGGAACCAAGCGGATTAATTGTTTTTGACGCAAATAAACCGGTCGCCATAATCCCTAATACACCGCTGATGCCATGGACGCCAAAAGCGTCTAGCGAATCGTCGTAACCTAATTTTGGTTTGATAACCGCTACTGCGATATAGCAAAATATGCTGGCAAATACCCCTATTATTATCGCAGGCATCACGCTTACAAAACCCGCTGCGGGCGTAATTGCTGCCAGGCCCGCTATAGCGCCTGTTGCCGTTCCGAATATCGTAGGCTTTCCGTTGAACATCCATTCCAGCATTGCCCAGCTTAGACCGGCAGCTGCTCCGGCAATATTTGTAACCACAAACGCATTTACTGCAAGACCGTTTGCAGCCAGAGCGCTCCCTGAATTAAAACCAAACCATCCAAACCACAAAAGTCCTGCGCCAAGCACGACAAAAGGCAGATTATGAGGAGCAGGGGACTTCTCAATACCTTTTCTTTTACCTATTAATACGGCTGTCACCAAAGCAGCTATCCCGGCATTGATGTGAACAACCGCTCCTCCGGCAAAATCTAATACGCCTAAATTCTTAAGCCATCCCCCCGTGCCCCAAACCCAGTGAGCCACAGGATCGTAAACGAGCGTGGACCAAAGAAGCATAAAAATTAAGAAACCCGAAAATTTCATTCTTTCGGCAAAAGCACCTATAATAAGCGCGGGCGTAATTATGGCGAACATTGCCTGGAATATCATAAATGCCTGGTGAGGGATAGTAGCTGCATAATCAGCATAAGGCTCCAAACCAACTCCATGTAACCCAAACCATTTAAGGCTCCCCAATATAGCATTACCGGGCGCAAATGAAAGGCTGTAACCAAAAATAACCCATTGAATGCTTATAAAACAAAGGGCTATCATGCACTGCATGAGGATACTAAGTATATTTTTACGCCTTACAATGCCTCCGTAAAAAAACGCCAATGCCGGCGTCATAAGCATTACCAATGCCGCTGAAATCAAAACAAACGCTGTATCGCCAGAATTAATCATGAAACACCTCCTTTTAGAAATCTATGTCCAACTGCACTGTATAGGTATCTGCCAAATCCCTGTCGTTATAAAAATCATACCCAAATAACCCGGAAACATTATCCGCAAATTTCCATGAAAAGCCTGCGTTCCATGCGCCATATGAGGACCTTGTGCCTTGATACTCAAGGCATACCCATAGTTTATCCGAGATTTCAGGCATAGGCCTTTCCCAGGCGAACAGAAGGCCTTTATTATCTTTCTTTGAACCGTGGATAAGCAAGTCCCCGTCCCCTTCGAACACTCCAAGGGAAATCCTGCCCAGGGATAAATCCCCCGCAGAAAATGTCTTTGCGGCCTTCGTGTATACTATATTGGAAGCGGTCTTATTTTCCTTAGTACCAACATCGTATATTCCAACAGCAAGGGCAGGGAAAAATTTTCCATAAGCATTTTCAGGTATGCCTACCTTAGTATTAAAATACCATGGGTAATCATCCAAATCTCCATATCCTGATTTATGGTCAAACCCTGCTTCAGCGTTCAGCTTTTCAAAAGGTAATGCCCCGACAGTCAAACCAAAATTAGTTATTGTATTTGGTCTTACCCCGCTTGAATTACTCTCTGTAGGCACATAAAAATCTGATGTCAGATGCCATTTTTTATAACCTTGGACATCTGTGGACGGCGCCCAGATATGCGTGCTGGCAGTAGCGTAACACTGGGAAACTGCAAATAAACAGCAGGAAAGAATAAAAAACGTGATTTTTAAAGCCTTCATATTAAACTCCTTTCTTAAAAATAAAAAAACGCCAAACCAAATGCCTGCATAGCATTAAATTTGACGTCTTTATCATGCACTGCAACGTGCTTTACCAATTACATAAGTAATTAATCGATCAGTCTGGTAACCCTGTTGATTATTTTATTTTTCATTTTTACCACCATGACATGCGAGATCCCGAGCTTTTGGCCTGTCTCCCTGACAGTATAGCCTTCCAACAAAAACCCAAAAGCCTTTTTTTCTCTTTTTGAAAAACCATTATTCATTATATGATCCACGAGCATTTTTCTGTCAACTGACATATCTAAAGGCATAGAGTTTGCAGGAAGAGTTTCTCTCAATGTATCGCCTCTCTCGTTCAAAGGTTCTTCCAGGCTCACCCTCTGGATCTTTTCTCTTTCTTTTCTCATATAGTTCAATATATGAAATTCACAGCCCTTTATAATATAGGTATCGTTAAACTTTTCGGGAATGCCTAGTTTAAACTTACCCCATAGATGACTTGTCATTTCCTGATAAAGGTCATCCTTGTCAAAAGAATATCCTCTCCTGCCATAGAAACTGGCTATCCTTTTTAATCTTGGGCTGATTCTCTTATACAATGCTTCGAATTCCATATAAATCTCCTCCTTAAAAGAAAAAAGTCCTTTCCGGCAGAACCATTCTGCCAAAAAGGACTTCATTATCCTAAAAACACAAAAGGCGTTCTTTTCGAACGCCCCATTGCTTTGCTTCTCAAGCGCTACCTTGCGCTTCTATTTATAGTTTATCACAAAAAAACTATATGTCAATAAAAATATAGCCTGCTATAAAACTTTATCCATGGCCTTTAGGTTATAATAACCTAGCGTTTTTACCTTGGCCTTGGATTTAGCAACAAGGAAATCATGGAACTTCTTCATGAAGATATTGTGGTAATTTCTAGTTTTCCATTTGTAGATAGACACGTATTGATTTTCAACATCCGCCCTCTCCATGGTGCGATAGCTGACAAAGCCTTTTGAATGTTTCTTGGCATGCCTAGCCCACATAATGCTGTCTTTGCGGTAATCACTGACCTCTTTCGGCTTTATCTCAAACAGTACGGCGTGTATAAACATCTTTCTCCTAAACAATAAGGGACGGTTCTAGAGGTAAAGCTAGAACCGTCCCTGTGAATTATAATATAGGTAAATATTTGTCGATTTCGTATTTGCTGACCTGCGCCTTGTATTCGTTCCATTCCATCTTTTTATTGCGGATGAAATATTCGAACAGCTTATCGCCAAGACAATCTTTTATAAGTTTGCTTTTTTCAGCGATCTTTATTGCCTCCAAAAGATCCTCGGGCAGAGATTTTATGCCTGCTTTTTCTTTTTCCGCCTCGCTCATGTGGTAAATATTGTCATTCGCAGGCTCGCCTAATTTGTATTTCTTGGCTATGCCTTCTAATCCCGAAGCCAGCATTACTGAGAAGGCCAGGTATGGGTTACAGCTCGGATCAGGCGAACGGTATTCAATCCTGGTCGCTTTTTCTTTTCCGGGTTTATACATGGGTATGCGCACCAGCGCTGAACGGTTCATCTGCGCCCAGCATATATAAACAGGCGCCTCGTATCCCGGGACCAGCCTCTTATATGAATTTACCCACTGGCTTGTAATAGCGGTTATCTCAGGCGCATGCTTTAAAATACCTGCCGTATAAGCTTTACCTGTATTTGATAAATGATATTTCTCGGCTTTATCAAAAAATGCGTTTTTGTCTCCTTTAAATAAAGACTGGTGCACGTGCATACCTGAACCATTGATCCCAAAAATAGGCTTCGGCATAAATGTGGCGTAAACCCCGTGCTTACGGGCAATCTCTTTAACCACAAGCCTGTAAGTCATGACATTGTCAGCCATTGTAAGCGCATCAGTGTAGCGTAAATCAATTTCATGCTGGCTTGGCGCAACTTCGTGATGGCTGTATTCAACCGTAATCCCAAGCGCCTGCAAAGTAAAGATTGTATCGCGCCTCAAATCCTGCGCTACATCCAAGGGTACGAGGTCAAAATAACCGCCGTTATCCAAAGGTTCCGGAGTTTTGGAATCTTTAAAATAAAAATATTCCAGCTCAGGCCCTACGTTATAAGTAAAGCCTAATTCCTTTGCCTTGGCTAAATTGCGTTTTAAAACAAACCGCGGGTCTCCTTCAAAAGGCTTGCCGCTGGGTTCATAAATATCGCAAAACATCCTTGCAACGCTGTATTCCTCTCCTGCGCGCCATGGTAAAATTTCAAATGTGTCAGGGTCAGGCCTTGCAATCATGTCTGATTCTTCTATGCGGGCAAAACCTTCTATGGAAGATCCGTCAAACCCCATGCCTTCTTCCAGCGCGCCTTCTAACTCAGACGGGGATATAGCAAACCCTTTTAAAAAACCAAGGACATCAGTAAACCATAAACGTATAAACTTAACATTTTTTTCTTTTACTACTTTCAAGATATCTTTATTCGTCATCTTAGCCATTATTTCCTCCTTTTATATTCTGCGCTGACTGTTGTATAGATCCCGCCCCGCGTATTAAATTCGCCTTTGATATAAGCCCACTTTGGCTTACAGGCCTTTACAAAATCTTCTACGATTTTATTTACTACATGTTCATGAAATATCCCCACGTCTCTGTAAAACAGCAGATACATTTTAAACGATTTTAATTCTATGCAAAATTTAACGGGCTTGTATTGAATAGTTATATTCGCAAAATCCGGTAATCCTGTCTTAGGGCAAACACATGTAAATTCCGGATTTTCCAGGGTTATCGTATATTCTTTCTCAGAATATTGGTTTTCCCAGACCTCTATCTCCGGTGTCTTCAGATTTTTTATACTTTTTTGCAGGCCTTCGTAATTAGATTTCATTTCATCTCGTGCGCTACTATTATAGCCTCAGCCACTTCTTTCATCGGCTTTCTGCGGTCCATGCTGTATTTCTGGATACGCCTGAATGCGTCTTCTTCCGACAATCTTTCCTGACTCATTAAAATCCCTTTTGCCCTCTCAACCACTTTCCTGGTCTCGAGCTCTTCCTGTATAACCTTTGTCTTGACCATGAGCTCTGTATTTTCTATGGCAATAGCTGCCTGGTTTGCAACGCTTGTAAGGACATTTACTTCCGTAGGAGTAAATTTGTGCGACTCAGACGTATAACAGTTTAATACCCCTATCACTTTTCCTTTGACTGCCAAAGGCACGCATAATAAAGACACCAGCTTTTCTTTTGCTGCTATATCCTTATATTTATATTCAGGCTCTTTTGTGACATCTGATACGACCATAGGTTTATTTTGGAGCACCACTTTCCACGCAACGCCCTCACCCTTAGCTAGCGGCTTTTTGCTTATATATTCTTCGCTTATACTTTGCGTGGCCCTGATATCTAAATGCTGTTTCTTGTCGTCCAGAAGCATCAATGAGCAGATCCTGGAATTCATAACTTCTGCCGTAACAGTCACTATAAGCTTTAATATATCTTCCAGGTACAGATCACTTGAAATAGCTTTGCTGATTTTTGAAATCGCCTCAATAGTATCGCTGGATTTAGATGTTTTTTTAATTTTCTTTGTCATAAATTTACGCTGCTACAATACTGATACCTGCTTCTTCTGCAAGCCTCAGCGTTTCCTGTTTGTCTATTATAAGAGTTTTTTTGGCCTCTATCGAAAGGCAGCTTGCCTTCACTTCCTTTAGCAACCTTATTGTATCAGGTCCCACAACAGGCACATCGAATCTCATGTCCTGTTTGGGCTTTGTCACCTTTATAACCACAACGCCGTCTTTGCCGTACCTGGCTGCCCGCCTTATTGCCTCGTCAGTCCCTTCTATTGATTCCACTGCCAGCACAACCCTGTCTTTTACTACAAGAGACTGTCCGATATCAAGGCCTGCTATAGCCTTTGCTATGCGCCTTCCAAAATCAATATCCTTCAGCACCCTTTCATCAGGAATTTGACTGGTAAGAACGCCTTTTTGAGGAAGATAATCTGATAAAAAAGTTATGGAGCTCAGGACTTTTATGCCTTTAAACTCCAGCAGCCTCGCAACAGCCCCTATAATAGAGTCTGTTTTTTTATTTCTCAGCCCCCCAAGGAGAAGCTGCATTTTTTTATCTATCTTTATATTATTGTCAAAAAGCAGCTTATGCCTTACCTGGCCTGCCATTACAATAGAACGGATATTTTCTTCTTTGAGAATCCCCAGCAGTTTCTCAAGCTCGCCCACTCCCAGCCAGTACATCTTATCTGCAAATTTTTCTAATTCTTTTGACGTCTCTTCGTTTATGCCTATTGCGATTACTTCCACGCCTTTTTTTCTGGCGCTTTCTGCAAATATAATAGGGAACCTGCCGTTCCCCGCTAAAAGACCTATTCTATTAACCATTGTTGAAATGTATAGTTGTTTATTTGCCGCCGCGGCAAATGCCTCTTTCTGAATCTTTTAGAAAATTAAGCAGGTATTCTACTTCTTCGATGGAGGCTATTTCTTTTTTCACTTTCGCTATGCCATTTTTTAAAGCAAGTCCGGAGTGGAATAAAATCTTGAATGCCTTTTTTAATTCAGCCTGGGCCTTTTGAGGCATGCCTGCCCGCCTCACGCCTATTAGATTTAATCCATATACCCTTGCAGGATTTCCGTCGCAGGTAGAAAAAGGCGGGATATCCTGGACCACTTTTGAACATCCGCCTATTATGGACATCTTGCCGACTCTCGTAAACTGGTGCACTCCTGCAAACCCTCCTAGCACAACCTTGTCTTCCAGCGTAACGTGTCCTGCAAGAGTTCCTGCATTTGCAATGACACAGTTATTTCCAACCTTGCAGTTGTGCGCAACATGCGAATACGCCATAAAAAGATTCCCATCCCCGACGCATGTGGTAGTCCCCTCTTCTGTACCTGAATTCATTGTGACGTATTCCCTGACAGTATTATTCTTTCCTATTTTAAGAAAACTTTTCTCACCCTTATATTTTAAGTCCTGCGGCGCGCTGCCTATGACAGCACCTGTAAATATGCGGGTTCCTTCTCCCAGAGTAGTATAGCCTTCGATCTTAGCTGCCGGGCCTATAACAGCGCCTCTTCCTATCTCTGCGTTTGGGCCTATAACAGCATAAGGGCCGACTTCTACGTCGTCGGCCAGCTTTGCTTTTTTATCCACGATTGCTGTCGGATGAATCTTGTTCATAAATTATTCTATGCGTCTACAAGAGCAAACATCAGGTCTGCTTCGGCTACTACTGCGCCGTCCACAAGCGCCCTTGTGTGCACCTGACCTGTCCTTGATTTAAGCTTCATGACCTCTACTTCCAAGCGCAGTTGGTCGCCGGGAATAACTGTTTTTCTGAACTTTACATTATCAAGGCTCATGAAATATGCATATTTGCCCATATTCTCTTTTTTATTCAGCAGCAGTACTCCTGCCACCTGCGCCATTGCCTCAACAATTAAAACGCCCGGCATTACAGGCCTGCCAGGAAAATGCCCTGTAAAAAACTGCTCGTTCATTGTAACATTTTTTATGCCCACGGCTTTTTTATCCACCTCAATCTCTATAATCCTGTCCACCAATAGAAATGGATACCTGTGCGGCAGTATCTTCTGTATATCCATGGAATCCAGGACCCTGCCGCTTGTTTCAACATATACGGATTTTATGCCGCCAGCATGAAGCTTTTCTCTTTGATTATTTATTTTTTCAACAAGCTGCACATTCAGAGGATGGCCGCTGCGCATCGCAATGATATGCCCCTTGATACTATATCCTAATAGATACAGGTCCCCTAAAAGATCCAGTATTTTATGCCTTGCAAATTCATCTTCAAATCTAAGCTTGTTATCTATCACTCCGCCTTCGCCCACCACAACTGTATTATCATAATTAGCGCCTTTTCCAAGACCTTTTTTCCTGAGTTCGTTTACTTCTTTTTCGAGGCAGAAAGTCCTGGCAGTGGCAATCTCTTTTGTAAAGGTGCTTTCATCCACTGTGAACGATATATACTGAGCCTTTAAAAGGCGGTGTTCATAATTTAATGTATAAGACACCCTGAAATTATCGTCAGGTAAAACCATTATCATGGCTCCGTCCTGTTCAGCCCAGAGAGGCGCCCTTACATGGTAAATCTTTTTAGAAATCTCCTGGTCTTCAATGCCGACCTTTTTTAAGATTTCTACGAAACCTGTTGCGCTTCCGTCAAGGCCCGGAAGCTCAGGCCCGTCTGTTTCTATGATTATATTATCTATGCCTAGCGCCCACAATGCAGCCATCAAATGTTCTATCGTATGGATTTCAACTCCGCCGATTCCGATAGAAGTGCGCCTGGGGCTTTTTTCCTGTCCGATTATACTGTTTATGTCAGCCTTCACCATCGGAGAATCTTTTATGTCAACCCTTATGAAATTTATGCCTGTATTAGTCGGAGCAGGCTTGAATTTAAGGTTAACGCTCACCCCTGTGTGAAGCCCTACCCCGCTCAATTCAACTGCCTTTTTTATTGTTCTCTGCTGCATGTTTCTCCTTCTATAATTTTTAACTTTTGCTATTTTCTTTAGCTGCGGATTTTAATCGTTCGACCTCTTCTTCCAATTGCTTTACCTTTTTAAATAATTCTGGAAGGTTCTGGGTAAATGCATGAATTTTTTTTGCCAGAACGTGTGGTTTGGCAGGATAACCTGAAACGCAGGTATTTGAAGGGATAGACTTTGTAACGCCTGACTGGGCTGCTACCACAACGTTATCTCCTATGGTAATATGGCCGATAACGCCTGACTGGCCCGCAATAGTAACATTCTTGCCTATAGTTGCGCTGCCTGATATACCGCTTTGCGCAACTATTATGGAATTTTCCCCTATTGATACGTTATGGGCAATCTGAACAAGATTGTCTATTTTTGTCCCCTTTTTTATAATGGTTTTATCAAACCGCGCCCTGTCAATAGTGACATTGGCCCCTATCTCCACGTCGTCTTCTATGATTACCGTGCCTATCTGAGGAATCCTGTGGTGTACGCCCTGGACCGTAGAAAATCCAAAACCATCGCTCCCTATTACAGTCCCGCCGTGAATAACAACCCTGTCGCCAACAATCACTCTTTCTCTGATTATTACATAAGGATAGATAACGCAGTTTTTCCCGATTTTTGTATGATGCCCGACATAAACGCCGGCGTAAAGAACAGTGTTATCTTTTATCTCTACATTATCTTCTATGACTACATACGGATCTATGGCAACGTTTTTCCCTATCTTTACTTTATCTCCTATAATAGCTGTCGGGTGGATGCCTTTCGGCCTCCTGACCTCATTCGGAGCCAGAAGAGAAACCATCTTTGCAAATGCCAGGGATGGATTTTCAGTGCGTATAATTGTCTTTGCGGCTGTCTTTATATCCCTTGACGTTATAATAGCCGACGCCCTTGTGTGCCCCATAAGAGGCAGATATCTTGAATTAGCAATAAATGTAAGGTCGCCTTCTTTTGCCTCTTTGATGCCGCAAATGCCTGTCACGACTATATTCTCGTCTCCGACTATCTCACCGTCTATGAGACTGGCAACCTCTTTTAATGTCTTCTGCATATTGTAAAACCCCTCTGGCTTATTTCGCCGGCATTGTTTTATATCGATCGTTTAATATTTTTATAATTTCGTTTGTCAGGTCCATTCCGCTATCGCCGTATAAAAGTACCCTGTCATTTACTATAATCGAATACCCGTTCTTCTCGCCGTATTCTTTTATCACGTCGCTCATCTCTTTCAGGATATCCTTGACCATATTATCTCTTTCCTTGGTAAGATCCGTCTTCGCTTCCTGGTCGAATTCCTGAAGAGATTTTATTTTTGATTCTATGTCAGCTTCCTTTTTTTCGCGCGCATTTTTATTCATAAGTTCCAGCTCTTCGCGCATTTTCCTTATCTCCTGGACAAGCTTTTCCCGCTCATCCTGCTTCATATCACCTTTTCCTTCAAGCTCTTTATCAAAATCCTTTGTCTTCTGGTATTCATCAAATGATCTGGACAGATCTATATAGCCAATCTTACCCTGCGACTCGGCAAATAACGGCGCCGCCATACAGAATATAAAAATTCCCGTCAATATGCTTATAAATAACTTCTTCATTTTAGAACCCCCTCGACATACTGAAATGTATTCTTCCGCTTTTAGATTGGCTTTCATCCGCATTGACAGGAAATCCATAGTCCAGCTTAACCGGCCCTATGGGCGTCTTGATCCTCACGCCTGTGCCAACGCCTACTCTGATGCCGCCTGGGGATATCCCGCCCTTTGGCTTACTGTCAGGCACATGCCAAACATTTCCGGCATCCACGAAGAAAGCGCCCTTAAGATTTTCTATTATTGAAAAAGTCAATTCCGCATTTGCAATAGCGATTGTCCCGCCGCCTATCGCGTCTCCGGATTGATCTTTCGGGCCTATATCACGTTCTTTATATCCTCTTATTGTATATGTGCCGCCTGCGAAAAATCTTTCATAAACAGGCACTGCCCCGTTGTTGCCTCCATAAGTGCTTACAACTCCGTCTCTTAATTTCAATTCCAGCACAAAAGGCCCTAACTCAGAATAATGGCTCATTGAATTGAAAAATTTAGCAAAATCTTTGTCGCCTCCAAACGGCCCGCCTGCCACTTCAACAGATCCGGTCAGTATCGCTCCTTTTACGGGATTAAACCTGTTATCCGTTGTATCTTTGGTAAGCTGGAACATTGCGCTGGATATCGTATTTTCCCCTTCTTCATCTTTTAATGCCTGGGAAACGTTGCTGTCCAAATCTGATATATCAACTGTCTCTATTTTATAAGTCAGGTCCCCTCTTAAGACTTCGCTGAATTCTTTTCCGAATCTTATGTCTCCGCCCTGCCTTGTCTCGTCATAGGCATAACCCGTGGAGCCGCTTTTACTATGTTCTGACGCATAAAGATCAAACCCGAAAGAAATAGGCTTATCAAATATCCATGGCTCTGTCCAGCTGAGCAAATAATTCTTACGCGTGGACCCGAATTCACCTCTGAGTTTTATGTCCTGGCCGTCTCCTGTAAACGTCGGGAAATTCAATATATCAAAATTTCTCTGCTCTATCTCCATAAAACCTATCAGCTTATCTATCGAGCTGAACCCGCCGCCAAAACTGAATTCGCCTGTCTTGGTCTCTTTTACATCCACCACCATGTCTCTTTTATTGGGCTGGGCTGTTTCTTCCGTATCAAAGGTTATATCTTCGAAATATCCTAAATTGCTAAGGCGCTCTTTGCTTCTTTTCAGCTTTGCTCCGTCGTAGCGCTCTCCGGGCTTTATCCTGAGTTCTCTGCGGATAACCACATCTTTTGTCTTTGTGTTGCCTCTTATATTAATCTTATTTACGTAAGCCACTTCCCCTTCTGTGAGATTATAGGTGATATCTATCCTGTCTGTATCCATGTTTAAAAGCGTATCGGGCCTGACCCTGGCCATTATATACCCTTTATCAAAATAATGTTCCTGGATGCTGGCCACATCCGTATGCAGGGCTTCTTCTGTAAACGTGTCTCCGGGCTTCATCTTAAAAAGCGCTTTCAGCTCTTCTTCGGAAAATACGGTGTTGTTGGCAATTTTTAGCGCGCCTGCCACGTATTTCCTGCCCTCTTCTATGCGCACCGCGATCTCTATCCATTTTTTTCTGCCTTTTTCCCGGAACAAAAGTTCGTATTCCGGCTTTACGTCCAGGTATCCTGCCTGTTTATAAAAATTCTTTATGCGCTCCATGTCATCTTCCAGAACTTCTTTTTTGTAAACCCCGGAACGGAAAAATCCCGCTGTCCTGGATTTCATTATCTTTGCTATGCGCTTATCGCTAAACCCTGTATTGCCTATCAGGTCTATCTTTTTTACTACTGCCCGGCTGCCTTCATTTATAGTGAAAACAGCGCTGGAAGAAGCGTTGGCTTCGTCTGCTTCTATTCTGTAAGTAACCTCCACCCAGGGGTAGCCCTTTTTCTCGTACAGGTCTTTTATGTTATCCGCATCTTTCTTGAGCTTTCTCTCGTCTGCAAATTCATTAAGCTTTGATTCAACAGCGCTTTCCAGCCTCCTGGAATCAAAAACCTTATTCCCAACAAAAACCACTTTGTTAAGAGGTGCTTTTTCCGTAACGGTAAATATAATACCTACTCCGTCCTGTACGTCTTCCACTGACACGCTCACGTCGCTGAAAAACCCCAGAAGATACAGCCTTTTTATATCCTCGTCCACTATTTTCTGGGAAAAGACGTCCCCTTTTTTGGTTTTTAACTTTGCCAGGATCGTGGCTCCGGAAACAGTTTTATTGCTCTTTACGTCAACGTACTTTATAATCTTTTGGCCGGATTCATCTTCGCAAAACGCAGGGGAAATGCTAAAAAAAGAGGCTGCCAGGAAACTTAAAGCTAAAAATATGGCTAGGTTTATTTTAAATTTTGTCATTTAAGTTTAATTTTTATTATTTAATTAATTAATATATCATATATATAAAACTATGTCAAACTAAACTCGAAATTTACTAAAACGCCTCTTCGCTTACCAGGCCTTCTTCTTTTAAAGACAGGTTGTCAAACTTTGCATAATCCTTAAGAAATGCCAGCTTTATGGACCCCACAGGCCCGTTACGCTGTTTTGCTATTATAAGCTCCGCGATACCCTTGTTCTCCTCTGTAGGATTATAATATTCTTCCCTTAAAAGAAGTCCGACTAAATCAGCGTCCTGCTCTATGGCACCTGACTCCCTCAAATCCGAAAGCTGAGGCCTGCGGTCCTGCCTGCTTTCAACTGCCCTTGAAAGCTGACTGACTGCTATAACCGGCACATTCAATTCCCTGGCCAGCGCCTTTAATGAACGCGATATCTCTGATATTTCCTGCTGCCTGTTTTCAGCGCCCTGCATACCCTGCATCAATTGCAGATAATCAACTATTATAAATTGTATATTATGCTGGGATTTCAGCCTCCTGGCTTTTGCCCTAAGTTCCAGCACGGAAAGGCCTGCCGTATCATCTATATAAATAGGCGCGTCTGAAAGTTTTCCCGCAGCGTTCGTAAGTTTCGGCCAGTCTGACTGGGACAAAAAACCTGTCCTTACATTATGCGCGTTTACCTTTGCGTGAGAGCACAGCATCCTCTGCACCAGCTGCTCCTTTGACATTTCCAGGCTGAATATTACAAGAGGTATTTTTTCTATGACTCCTACGTGCTCTGCGATGGAGCTCACGAGCGCGCTTTTCCCCATCGAAGGCCTGCCTGCAAAAACTATTAAGTCTGAAGGATGCATCCCGGCTGTAAGGCTGTCGAGATCGCTGAACCCTGTGGGGATGCCCGTGACATGCGCCTTCTTCTGATAAAGCTGGTCTATGGTTTCTATGCTGTCTTTTATTATTTCTTTAAGCGGGGCGTAACTTGACTCTATCTTTTTGGAAGAAATGTCAAATATGATACGCTCGGCTTTATCTAAAATTTTCTCCACTTCACCGTGCACGTCATAGCTTTCAGTGATAATATTAGTGGCGGCGGAAATCAAATTTCTCAAAATGCTCTTTTCTTTTACGATCGTGGCATAATGTCTCACATTAGCTGCTGTGGGTACAACCGTAGTAAGATTGGCAATATAGGTGGACCCTCCGACTTTATCCAGGTCCCCTGTTTTTTTCAATTCTTCTATCAGCGTGACAATATCTATGGCCTTGCTTTCGGTGTACAGCTGTATCATGCCCTCAAAAATCCTGCGGTTTGAGTCATTGTAAAAACTGGTGCTTTCCAGCATTTCTATGGCATATCCGATAGCTGTCTCTTCTATCAGCATAGACCCCAGGACAGCCATCTCTGCTTCCAGGTTTTGCGGGGGCATCTTTTCGAAACTTAAATCAATCTTGTCCATAAACTATTTTTTAACCACCCATACTTTGACTTCAACAGTTACTTCCGGGTGTACTTTTATCGGCACCTGGTACACGCCGAGTTTCTTTATGTGCTCTTCCAGCAGTATTTTTTTCTTGTCTATCAAAACGCCTTCCTGCTCAAATGAGTTTGCCACGTCCTGGCTTGTCACGCTTCCGAAAAGCTTATCGTCATCGCCTGCCTCAACTGTTATTGTAAGAGAAAGGCCTGAAATTTTTGCCTTGAGAGCGTCCGCCTCTTTTTTCTCCTTCAGCGCGGCAATCACTTTTTTCTTTTTGATATCCTCTATTATTTTCAGGTTGGAGCCGATAGCTTCCCGCGCCAGTTTCTTGGGGAATAAAAAATTTCTGGCAAAACCATCCTGCACGTCTATCACGTCCCCCATCGAACCTACGCTCTTCACATCTTCTGTCAATATAACTTTCATATTTTACTCCCCCACGTACGGCAATAAAGCGACGTACCTTGCCCTTTTCACAGCGACCGCTATTTTACGCTGGTGCTGCGCGCAATTACCCGTAAGCCTGTTCGGCATTATCTTGCCTTTTTCAGTGACAAATCTTTTCAATTTCATGGTGTCTTTGTAATCTATGGACTCTGTTTTATCCAGGCAGAATCTGCATGATTTTTTTCTGAAAAATTTTTCTTTCGAGTCAAATTTCTTGGTTTTCAGTTTCGGCTTTCTTGTTTTTTCATCCGATCGTCTTGGCATTTTTTCTCCTTGTCTTAAAAGTTTAAAACGGCGTTTCTTCTTCCGGCTTTATGTTATCTGCCGGCGCTTCTTCTGTGAATGTTTCTTTGTGAGGTTCAGGCATCTCTTCCGAACCTGAGCCTTGTTTCCCGGACGGCGGAGCCCCTAAAAATTGGACCCTGTCAGCCACTATGTCCAGGGTGCTGCGTTTTTGGCCATCCTGTTCCCATGCGCGGTACTGCAGCCTGCCTTCTACAAACACAGGCCTGCCTTTGGTCAGGTATTGGCTGCAGCTTTCAGCCTGTTTCCCAAACACTACAATCCTTACAAAACACACCTCATCTTTTTTATCCCCGTGCTGTGTTACGTACGTCCTGTTCACTGCCAGGCCGAAGGTGGCAACGGGCGCGCCGCTCGGCACATAACGAAGTTCCGGGTCTCTTGTAAGATTTCCTATCATGAATACCTTGTTAAGGCTTGCCATTTCTTTCCTCCGTTTTCTATAACTCTACTACCATCATGCGCAGTATAGACTCATTAAGCACGAGGTTCTTTTTTATAGCATCTATGGCGTCCGGTATAATGCTGAAACTTACAAGATAATAAACCCCTTCTTTGTATTTCTTAATAGGATACGCCAATCTGTTTTTCCCCATCTCTTTTGTTTCGGCTATGATGCCCTTATGTTTTGACACAAGGTCCTGTATCTGGCCCAGAATTTTATCTACACTTGTTTTGTCCAGATCTGGTTTTAAAATAAACATTGCTTCGTACTGTTTCATCCTATCCTCCGTATTTGTTAAATTTATTCATCGCGGCGCTAGTGCCTTCTCTCGTCCAGCATTCACAAGCCTGTGAAGCGGTATCCAATATTTCCGGAAGGTTTTTTTGTTCGGATTTTGTAAACCTGTCCAGGACATAATTTGAAAGGTCTTTTACATTTTTTCTTCCCAAAATCCCCAGCCTCATCCTTGGAAATTCCTGGGTGCTGATAGACTCTATTATAGAATTTAATCCGTTATGGCCGCCGCTTGAGCCTTTAGGCTTTATCCTTATAGAGCCAAAAGGCAGCGCTATATCGTCCATCACTACGAACATGTCTTCAGCCTTTAATTTCAGCCAGTTTAAAGCAGGCCTCACTGAATGGCCCGAAAGATTCATGTATGTCTGGGGCATTGCGAGCAGCGTTTTTTCCCTGCCTATTACCCCTTCGCCTATCAGCGCATTGAACCTTTTACTGAATTTAAACTTTATGCTATTGGCCTTGGCAAGTTTTTCTAAAATCAAGAATCCTATATTGTGGCGCGTAATCTTATATTCATCCCCGGGATTCCCAAGGCCGACTATCAGCTTCACTTCTTCTCTTCTTTCTTTTCTGCCTTTGGCGCTTCAGCCTTAGCCTCTTCTTCAGCTTCTTCTTTTTCTTTCTTCTCTCTTATGAGTTCCGGCTCCAGGGCTTCGCCTTCCAGAGGCGCTGCCACAGCTTCTTCAACCGTCTTTACGTGCTCTACGCTGAAGATTATGCTCTCGACATCGCCAAGTATCTTTACACCCTCCGGAGGGATAACATCTTTTATGCTCAGCGTATCGCCTATCTTAAGGTTTGCAATATCAACTTCTATTTTGTCCGGTATGTTTGTAGGCAGGCACTCTACTTCCACTTCCCACATAACATGCTGCAGCACTCCGCCTTCCTGTTTTACGCCTATTGCCTCGCCTTTTGCTATAAGCGGCACTTTTACTTTAAGCGTTTCTGTAAGGGATATTTCATTCAAGTCCAGATGCACGAGTGTATCCTTATAGGGGTTTTTCTGCAGTTCTTTTATGACGACTATTCTCTCTTTCTTCTTTTTGTCTCCCTCAACAAAAAGCTTTATGATGACGTTTTCTCCGGCATCCGTGTGCAGGACCTTTGAAAGGCTTTTAGAATCCACCTTCAAAGACAGCGCTGCCTCGCCTTTTCTGTAAACCACCCCGGGCACCATTCCTGTGGTCCTGAGTTTTTTATTCTTTTCTTTGCCTGTTTCCTCTCTTAAACTTGCTTTTAATTCTACAAAATC
>Ga0247841_10002963_pt1 | contig 32491 bp, 25 predicted proteins | sample LaCruzMarch2015__2_FD_192410 | JGI IMG/M metagenome (GOLD analysis project Ga0247841, IMG submission 192410) | Freshwater microbial communities from meromictic Lake La Cruz, Castile-La Mancha, Spain - LaCruzMarch2015_18m | ecosystem: Environmental > Aquatic > Freshwater > Lake | place: Spain...
CGCCGTCCGCTACGGCTTACGGCTCATTTTTTATACCGAAGGTAGTCTTGACGGTATAAAAACTTCGCCGTAATTCCTTGCGGACTTTTGCCGAAATTTTTCTAATGCGCCTCAGACCTGCCAGCCGAAATTACATAGCGTATTATATACTTTCTACTATAAAAAATCTATGTTAAAATAACTATGCTATGAAAAATAAAATTATTGCTGAGATTTTCAGGGATATTGCGCAGATATTAGATATCAAGGGAGAGAATTTCTTCAGGGTCAGGGCGTATGAGAAGGCAGCTGAGAACGTGGAATCGCTTCCTGATGACATAGAATCATTCGCAAAAGAGGATAAATTGAAAGATATCCCAGGTATAGGCAAGGACCTGGAAGAAAAGATGAAGGAAATTATCTCTACTGGGAAACTTAAATACCTGGAGGAATTAAAAAAGGATATACCTGAGGGCTTGCTTGAAATGCTGAACGTGCCAGGCATAGGGCCTAAGACAGCTAAGCTGTTATATGAAAAATTAGACATACAGGACGTGGTAATGCTTGAGAGGATGGCGCACGCTGGAAAGATCAGGGGCCTTCCCGGCATGGGAGAAAAGACAGAAGAAAATATACTGCACGGTATAGAGCTGTATAAAAAAGGCAGAGATAGGCTGGATTTAAAGACAGCCTCGGATGTGGCTGCTAGTTTTGTGAACCAGCTTAAAAAATTAAAAGATGTGAAAAAGATAAATCCTGCCGGAAGCCTGAGGAGGATGAAAGAGAGCGTCAGGGATATAGATATCCTTATTTCTTCAGCCAAGCCCGAGAAGATAATGGAAGAGTTTACGAAATTACCGGATGTAAAAGAGGTGATTAGTAAAGGCCCTACGAAATCCTCGGTGCTGACAGAAGACGATATACAAGTGGACGTGAGAGTGGTGGACGAAGCATCTTACGGCGCAGCTCTTATGTATTTTACAGGCTCCAAAGAGCACAATATAAAACTCAGGCAGCTAGCTATTAAAAAAGGCCTGAAGCTGAACGAATACGGCGTATTTAAAGGCGAGAAAAGAATAGCGGGAAAAACTGAAGAGGATATGTATAAAGCAGTCGGTCTTTCATATGTAGAGCCTGAATTACGTGAAGACAGGGGAGAGTTCGAAGCTAGCCTTAAAGATAGATTGCCCAATCTAATAAATATAGGCGACATAAAAGGCGACCTTCACATGCATTCAACATGGTCTGACGGAGGAAGCTCTATAGAGGAGATGGTGATAAAATCCATAGAACTGGGTTATGAATATATAGCTATCACTGATCATTCCCAGGGATTGAAAATAGCCGGAGGCCTCAATAGCCACGAGCTTGACCTGAAAAGAAAAGAAATGGAAAGGCTTAATAAAAAATATAAGGATATAAAGATTCTTTTCGGATCAGAAGTTGATATTGATTCTGACGGTAGCCTGGATTATCCTGATAGCGTGCTCAAGGAGATGGATATCGTAATAGGCGCGATACATGCAGGTTTTAAGCAGCCGAGCGCTGTTATCACAAGGCGTATTATAAAGGCGTGCCAGAATAAATACGTGAGCATAATCGCACATCCTACAGGCAGGCTATGGGGGTCAAGGGACGCGTATGATGTAGATCTTGAAGAGGCTTTTAAAGCAGCCCGGGATACGAATACAGCTTTTGAGATAAATAGTTTTCCCCAGAGGCTGGATTTGAACGATATAAATGTCAGGATGGCCAAAGAAGCGGGCGTAAAAATAGTTATAAATACAGACTCTCATATTGCGGGGCATCTCGGCATGATGAGGTTCGGGGTGGCTGTGGCAAGGAGAGGGTGGCTTGAGAAAAAAGACGTGCTGAATACAGCCGCTCTTGGTAAATTAAGGTTAAAAAACTTGGGTTGACTGGATAGGCCGGATTTGCTATAATAAACACTTGGAAAAGAGGTAATTGACGATGAGAAAGATCTGGATTTTATCGCTACTAGCAGCGATTATTGTATCTCTGAGCATATTTACGTTCAATAGCTTTGGCAAGGAAGATAGCGCAGGCCAAAAGAGTGACGTAGCGAAGTTCTCAGAGAAGATAGACAAGATTTTAAAGAATCAGGAAGATATAATCGCACGGCTCACTAGCATAAGCCAGGAGCTGGATATTATAAAAATAAGGGCTTCGGCCAGGTAACCTGACGGGGGATGTATGGTTTCTGGAAGCGAAGTCTCTATTCTTATAGCGTTTTCTGCGGGCATTCTTTCATTCCTTTCTCCCTGCATATTGCCGCTTTTTCCGTCTTACATCACTTATATTACAGGCAGGTCTTTAGAGGACATAAAATCCTCAGGAAAAGCTTCTGACATAACAAAGCTCACTGTAATAAACTCTTTATTTTTTATTTTAGGGTTTTCTATAATCTTTGTATTAATGGGTATCGCTCTGGCGTATTTTGGGAGCTTTTTGGGAATAAAAAGGATATGGCTTGAAAGAGTGGGTGGGGTATTAATAATTTTATTCGGCCTTGATATAATGGGTATATTAAAAACAAGGTTTTTAAGCCAGGGGAAAGGGATAAGTTTAAAAAGAAAGAATTTTGGTTATCTGGGTTCTTTGCTGGTGGGCATGGCATTTGCATTCGGATGGACGCCGTGCGTAGGACCGATTCTTTCAAGTATTCTTATATATGCTTCTACGCTTGAAAGCTTACCCAAAGCCACAACTCTTTTGTTAGCCTATTCCATGGGACTGGGGCTGCCGTTTTTAATAGCAGGCCTTGCGATAAACCAGTTTTTGTTTCTTTTCGCAAAGTTCAAAAATTTTATGCGTTTTGCGCCCATAGTTTCAGGAATATTTTTGATAGTCATAGGCATAGTGTTATTTTCGGGACAGTTTTCAAAGGTAACGAGCTTGTTGATAAGATAGGAGAGAAAATGAGCAAAACCACACTCTTTATCATGGCCGGCTTGGTGTTGATTATTATAGTCCTGGTAGCTATAAAACCGCCGACTGAACCTCAAAAAATCATAACGCCAAAAGAAATTTCGCAGGGAACAGTAGCCGGTACAAAAACCGGATTTAAGCTGGCGCCTGAATTTTCACTGAAGGACGTGAATGGAACAGAAAAAAAGCTCTCTGATTTTAGAGGCAGTGTTGTGATAATTGATTTCTGGGCTACATGGTGTCCTCCGTGCAGAGAAGAGATACCGCATTTTGTGGAGCTTTATAATCAATATAAGGATCAGGGCCTGGAAATAATCGGGGTGTCGATGGATCAGAGCCCTGAAAGAATTATCCCCGGTTTTATAGAAAAAAATAACATAAACTATACAATTCTATTCGGAGAAGATAAAGTGTATGATTTATACGGAGGGATCAATGCGATTCCTACAACGTTTATTGTAGACAAAGAAGGCAATCTGGTAAGAAAGTATGTAGGGTATAGGGAAAAAGGGGTTTTCGAACAGGACATAAAGGAGCTATTATAAAATGATAGTGACCAAGAAAAAACCGATTGAGGAAATATTGAAGGCGCTCGACTCTGCGTCGAAAGTTTTTATAATAGGATGCGGGGATTGTGCAGCTACATGCAAGACGGGCGGGGAAAAAGAGATTTTGGAAGTAAAGGCCAGCCTTGAGGCAAACGGGAAAAAAGTCACCGGATGGGCGATGCCTGATTCTCCTTGCGTGGCCAGCCAGACAAAGCTCCATTTTGCAAAAAATAAAAAAATGGTGGATGAAACAGAGGCGTTTTTGGTACTTTCCTGCGGACTGGGAGCGCAGTCAGTGCTTGAAAACGACAGAAATAAGAGGCCTGTTTACATAGGCTGCGATACTTTATTCGGGTCTATATTAGATGCCACAGGCAATGGGTTTTTTGAAAGATGCGCTATGTGCGGGGAATGTGTTTTGAATACAACTGCCGGGATCTGCCCGGTAACAAGATGCGCAAAATCTCTTTTGAACGGGCCATGCGGAGGCTCTAATAAAGGCAAATGCGAGGTTGATAAAAATAAAGACTGCGCATGGATGTTGATTTACAACAGGTTAAAAGATCTAAACAAGCTAGACAGCCTGAAAAGCGTAAAGCCTGCGAAAGACTATTCTAAGCTTAACAGGCCGAGAGAAATTATTCTCGGGAATCAGGTTTAACAAAGGAGCGGTTATGGAAGGTTTTCACACTCAGTACAGCGAAAAAGTAATGGATCATTTTAGAAATCCCAGGAATGTGGGGGAAATTCCTGATGCGGACGGGATAGGGAACGTGGGAAATCCTGTGTGCGGGGACATCATGAGGCTTTACATCAAGGTAAAGGATAAAATAATCGTAGACGCAAAGTTCAAAACATTCGGATGCGGGGCAGCGATAGCTACGAGCAGCATGGTCACGGAGATCGTAAAAGGCAAGAGCATAGACGAGGCATTGAAGATTTCCAACAGGGCTGTGGCAGAGGCGCTGGGCGGGCTTCCGAAGGTAAAGATGCATTGTTCGGTATTGGCGGAAGAGGCGCTCAAGTCAGCTATAGACGATTATTTAAAAAAGAAGAAGAATTAAGTTCAGGTTATTATGGAAGCGAAAAAAGCGTTGAGAAAAAAAATGAAACTGAAAATAGAAGGCCAAAAAGTATCTGAAAGGAGACAAAGAAGCAGCGTTATACACAAAAAATTATTTTCCAATGAAGATTTTCTAAAGTCTAAATGTTTGATGCTTTATTGTTCCAGGGGGACCGGAGAGGTAGAGACAGGTCCCATAATAAAAAAGGCCCTTAGAACGGGCAAAAAAGTAGTTTTACCGGTTACATTGGTGGAAGCGAGAGATATAAAACCAGTATATCTGGGGGATATCAAAAGATTTGGCAAAGGGCCGTACGGCATTTACGAGCCGAAAGGGCCCTCAAACAGAACACCTGCGGAGTTGAAAAATATAGATTTGGTAATAGTGCCTGGACTTGCGTTTGACATGAAAAATAACCGCATAGGACGGGGAAAGGGCTATTACGATAATTTTCTGAAACGCCTTCCAAAAGGCAAGTCAAAGATAGGCCTTGGTTTCAGATTTCAACTGCTGGATAAGGTGCCTGCCACAAAAAGAGACATCCCCCTCACCGGTGTCATAACCGACTAACACTAGTTTTACATAAAATAGCGGGGAGGTGCTGTATATGAGTTCAAATGTTAAAATAATAATCTACGCAGTGGAAGTGCTTGTTTTTATCCTGATATTTTTCGCCGGATATTATATAAGGAAATTTTTCGGGGAAAAACATCTGAAGGATATAGAAGACAGGGCGAAAAAAGGCCTGGAAGAATCCAGGAAGGAATTTGAAAACAGGAAAAAGGAAACAGAGCTGGAAGTAAAAGACCTGAAGTTCAAGATGCAGTCGGATTTTGAACAGACTACCAAGGACAGGCGGCAGGAGCTGGCGAATTTAGAAAAAAGACTCGTGCAGAAAGAAGAAAATATAGACAGGAAAGTGGATATCCTTGACAGAAAAGAAAAGGATATTGGAAGGCGCGAAGGCCTTTTGGTGGACAAGGAAAAATCCATAGAGTCCCGGCACAACGAGCTTTTAAAGCTTATAGAAGAAGAAAAAGGAAAGCTGCAGAGGATATCAGGCTTGAGCGTAGAAGAGGCAAAAAAGCTTTTTCTGCAGAGAGTCGAGGCGGATGCGCAGAGAGAGGCGCAGATACTCTTTAAGACAATAGAGGACAGGACCAGGGAATCGGCAGAAAAGAAAGCCAAAGAAATTCTTTCTATCAGCATGCAGAAGTGTGCTGCAGAGCATGTTACCAATACCACTGTATCTGTGGTAAATCTGCCGAACGATGAGATGAAAGGAAGGATTATAGGAAGGGAAGGCCGCAATATCCGCGCCCTGGAAGTAGCCACAGGAGTAGATGTGATTATCGATGATACTCCGGAGGCTGTGATACTTTCCGGATTTGATATTGTGAAGCGCGAAATAGCAAGGATAAGCCTTGAAAGGCTTTTGCAGGACGGCAGGATCCATCCAGGCCGCATTGAAGAAGTCGTAAATAAAGTAAAACAGGAAATGGAGACTAATATCAAGGAAGAGGGGGAGCGCACGATTTTTGAACTAGGGCTTCAGAAAGTGCATCCTGAAATCGTCAGGCTGATAGGCAGGCTGAAATACAGGACCAGTTACGGCCAGAACGCGCTGCAGCACATGAAAGAAGTAAGCATTATTATGGGCGTTATAGCAGGAGAGCTTAAGCTAGACGTGACTCTCGCAAAGAGGATAGGGCTTTTGCATGATATAGGAAAGGCAGTGACTCACGAAGTTGAAGGCCCGCATGCAACCATAGGCGCGGAACTTGCCAAAAAATACGGGGAGTCTGCTGACATTATAAACGCAATAGCGTCTCATCACGAAGAAGAGGCGCCGAATTCTATTTATGCGGTTCTTCTCCAGGCAGCTGACGCTGTAAGCGCCACAAGGCCGGGAGCAAGACGCGAGTCTCTTGAAAATTATATAAAGCGGCTTGAGAAACTGGAAGCTATCGCAGATTCATTCAAGGGAGTAGAAAAGGCCTTTGCGATACAGGCCGGCAGAGAGATAAGAGTTATTGTCCAGCCTGAAAAGATAAGCGATCTTCAGGCAATGGGCTTGGCCAGGGAAATCACAAAGAAGATAGAAGAAGGCCTGGAGTATCCCGGTCAGATAAGAGTCACCGTGATACGGGAAACAAGGGCTGTGGAGTACGCTAAATGAGGATACTTTTGATCGGCGACATAGTTGCCAGCCCGGGCAGAGATGCAGTTAAAAAAATAGTGCCGAGGCTACGCAGGGAAAAAGATATTGATTTTGTAATTGCCAATGCGGAAAATGTTGCCGGAGGATCCGGGCTTACGCCTGAAACTATCGACGAGCTGCTAGAGAACAAAATAGACGTTATAACTTCAGGGGACCACGTATGGAAGAAAAAAGAACTGTACGACAGGCTTTCAAAGGACAGCCGCGTTTTAAGGCCAGCGAATTATCCAAGCACTTCTCCGGGATCGGGCATGGGGATATTTTCTCTGGTCAGCGGAAAAAAAATAGCGGTAATTAATCTATTGGGCAGGGTTTTTATGGACCCTGTTGACTGCCCTTTTCAGGCAGCTGAAAGAGAGATAGAAAAAATCAATAGGGCTACAAAAATAATCCTCGTGGATATACACGCAGAGGCCACCAGCGAAAAAATAGCCATGGGAAGATTTTTGGACGGCAGGGTGAGCGCGGTATTCGGTACGCACACGCACGTCCAGACAGCGGATGAAAAGATATTCCCGCAGGGAACAGGCTTTATTACTGATCTTGGCATGACCGGCCCTCAGGATTCTGTGATAGGCAGAAGATGCGACGCAATAGTGGAGCATTTTTTAACGCTCATGCCGAAAAAATTCGAGATAGCGGATAAAGATGTGGAGCTGCAAGGAGCGATAGTAAATATAGATGACGAAACCGGCAAGGCCCTTTCAATAGAGAGGGTAAAAGAAAAATTGGATAATTACCGCTAGAATGAAAGATGACGGAAAATATATTTATACGGTAAGCCAGCTTACCTCGAGCATAAAGATTGTCCTCGAAGACTCTTTTAAAAACATATGGGTTGACGGAGAGATCTCGAATTTCAAGGCCTCAGGGGGCCATTTTTATTTTACCCTGAAAGACGACAAAAGCGAGCTCAAGTGCGTATTTTTTAAATCGAGCAACGAGAAAATAAAGTTTGAAATCAAAGGCGGCATGCAGGTTTTATGCTGCGGTAAAATAAGCGTATACGAGCAAAGAGGCGTTTATCAGTTGTACGTGACGAAGATGGAGCCAAAGGGCGTAGGAGAGCTTCAGCTCGCGTTCGAGCAGCTTAAAGAAAGGCTTTTTAAAGAGGGGCTTTTTGACGAAGCGCATAAAAAAGAAATACCGCTTATCCCTGAAAGAATAGGAATTGTCACTTCTACTACAGGCGCTGCAATAAGGGATATTCTCCATGTTCTAAATAAAAGATTTTCCAATATAGAGATAATTATAATTCCGGTGAAAGTGCAGGGAGATGAAGCGAAAGAAGAAATAGCCGCAGCAATAGAAGAATTTAACGCTCTTAAAAATGTGGATGTCATGATAGTCGGAAGAGGCGGAGGAAGCCTGGAAGACCTGTGGGCTTTTAACGAAGAGATAGTGGCAAGGGCGATATATAATTCAAGAATACCTGTGATAAGCGCGGTGGGCCACGAGATAGACTGGACAATAAGCGATTTTGTGGCTGATAAAAGGGCTCCGACGCCTTCAGTGGCAGCGGAGATGGTAATATCTGAAAAAAGCAAACTAATAGAGAGGCTGGAAGATATAGAAAAAAAGATCAGAGATTTTCCCATGGATATGGTCATGGAGTACGAACAAAGGCTGGACGAGATAGAAGATAATATGGCTTTGAGGTTCAGCCATTATATTGAATTAAAGTTCGGAGATTTTAAATTGCTTTCAGAAAAATTACAGATATTAAGCCCTGTGGGCATTCTGGACAGAGGATACAGCATCAGTTTTAAGCTGCCGGATAGGAAAATAATTAAAAGCACAGGCGTTATTAAAAAAGGTGATTTAATAGAAACGAGGGTTTCGAAAGGAAGTTTTAAAAGCAGGATAGAGTAGGAGGGCGTATGGCAAAGGAATTAAAGTTTGAAGAGATGATGAAGAAGCTGGAAGAGATCGTGAGCGAACTAGAAAGCGGGGATATGCCACTCGAAGAATCGCTTAAAAAATACGAGGAAGGCATGAAATTTATCCAGGCTTGCAGAAAAAAACTGGATGAAACAAAGCGCAAGGTAGAGGTGCTTGTTAAAAAAGACGGCAAATCCACCCTGGAACCTTTTAAAGAATAATGCAGATAGAAAAATATATAGCGTCCAAGAAAAAAATAATAGATAAAGCCCTGGATAAATACCTTCCCGGGAATTCTCTTAAGCCCAGTGTAATACACAGGGCAATGAGATATTCTGTATTTCCGGGAGGCAAGAGAATAAGGCCTGTATTTACTATTGCTGCATTTGAAGCGTGCGGAGGAAAAGGAGATTTAGCTGTACCTGTTGCATGCGGGATAGAACTGATACACTCTTATACGCTTGTGCATGATGATCTGCCGTGTATGGATAATGACGATTTCAGGCGCGGCAAAAAGGCATGCCATAAAAAATTCGGGGAAGATATTGCGCTTCTGACAGGAGACGGCCTTCTTACGCTTGCTTTTCAGGTGATAGCTGAGTCAGGGAATGCGGAAGTGATAAAAGAAATATCAAGGGCAGTAGGGACGTGCGGGGTGATAGGCGGCCAGGTTGCTGATATTTTAGGTAAAAATAAAGATATGGAATATATTAATCTGAAGAAGACAGCTATGCTGTTTGAAACAGCTGTAAAATCAGGCGGAATAATTAAAGGCGCAAGCGAGTCGAAGATAAACGCGCTTGGGAATTTTGGGAGAGACATCGGCCTGGTATTTCAGCTTATGGACGATTTAAAAGATAAAGATGGGTATTTCAGGCTTTACGGCGCAAAGGCCGCAAAAGAAAAAGCAGATGTCCTGGCAAAAAAGGCTAAGGCTAGCCTGGGTATTTTCGGCAAAAAAGCAGAAACCCTTTTAAACCTTGCCTCCCTCATCAACTAGACATTTTGAGTGAGAGTAAAAATTATGGCAGAAAGATTGTTGGATGGTATAAATAGCCCGGCGGATTTGAAAAAGCTCAGCGTGGATAAGCTGCCGATCTTAACGCAGGAAATACGCGAAGTTATTATAAACACCGTAGCTTCTTCCGGCGGGCACCTGGCGTCCAGCCTGGGGGCAGTAGAGCTGGCAACAGGACTTCATTACTGTTTAAATGCTCCCGAAGATATTATTATATGGGATGTGGGGCATCAGGCATACGCACATAAGATTTTGACCGGCAGAAAAGACAGGTTTTATACTCTTCGCAGGTCCGGAGGTCTGAGCGGGTTTCCTAATAAATACGAAAGCGAATATGATGTGTTTACCACAGGACACGGTTCAACGTCTATTTCTACCGCGCTCGGCATTGCCAGCGCCAGAGACCTGGAAAATAAAAATTATAAGGTGGTAGCGGTAATAGGAGATGCGTCTTTAGGCGGAGGCATGGCGTTTGAAGCATTGAATCACGCAGGTCATTTGCATAAAAATATGCTCGTTATTCTTAATGATAATGAAATGAGTATATCAAAAAGCGTCGGAGCCTTGAGTAAATATTTAAACAGGATAATCACTGCTCCGACATATAACAAGATACGAAAAGATGTTGAAGGCCTTCTTTCAAGAGTCCCGCGTTTTGGATTCAGGGTTATACGCTCGGCAAGAAGGTTGGAAGAAGGGCTTAAAAATCTTCTTGTCCCTGGAATGCTTTTTGAAGAGCTTGGGTTCAGGTATTTCGGGCCTATTGATGGGAATGATATAGTCGCAGTTATAAACACTCTGAAAAATATTATAGTACTTAACGAGCCTATCCTCCTGCACGTCCTGACTAAAAAAGGCAAAGGATATAGTTTTGCAGAAAAAGGCCCTGAAAAATTCCACGGCGTATCTTCTTTTAATGTGGATACAGGCGAAAAATTAGCGATAGCAAAGGATATTGTGCCGGTAGAAGGTTTTACAAAGGCATTCGGAAATAAAATAATAGAGATAGCCAGGGAAGATAAAAAAATAGTAGCCATAACAGCAGCAATGCCTGAAGGCACAGGCCTTGATAAATTTGCAAATCTTTTTCCTGACAGGTTTTTTGACGTAGGAATGGCTGAACAGCATGCAGTGGGTTTTGCAGCAGGCTTGGCAAGAGCAGGCTTTAAACCCGTGGTGGCCATATATTCTACTTTTTTACAGCGTTCTTATGATCAGATATTTCATGACGTGTGCCTTCAGAATCTCAATGTAATATTTATGCTAGACAGGGCGGGACTAGTGGGAGAAGACGGACCTACTCATCACGGTGCATTTGATATAAGCTATATAAGAAATTTTCCGAATATCGTGTCTATGGCTCCGAAAGATGAAGAAGAATTAAAAAACATGCTTAGCTGGGCTGTATCTTACGGGAAAGGACCTGTTGTGATAAGATATCCGCGTGGAACAAGCTATGCCTCCGAGCTAAGTCCTAAGAGCAGCTTGCCGATCAATTATGGCAAGGGAGAATTATTAAAAGAAGGCAAGGATGTTACGATAGTAAGCGTCGGTTATATGTTCAACATAGCATTGGAGGCAGCATCTTTTTTACTGAAAGACGGGATAGATGCTGAGGTGATAAATGCAAGATTTATAAAGCCGATAGACATGGAGTTAATAGCCCGTTCAGTTTTAAAAACAGACAGGCTTTTTACGATAGAAGAAGGGACTCTTAACGGCGGATTTGGCTCAGGTGTCCTGGAATTAATCATTGATAAAATAAAGAAAGATACTATAATTAAAAATATAGCTCTTCCGGATAAATTTATTGAACACGGGGATAGGCAGGCTTTGCTGGATAAATACGGCCTGTCTTCGAAAAAGATAGCAGAGACTGTAAAAAAAGAATGGCAAAAGTAAAAATAGATCCTGAAAAATGCAAAGGGTGCGGGCTGTGTATCTTATATTGTCCGAAAGGTCATATAAAGCAGTCTAAGACTCTAAATAAAAAAGGTGCGTATCCGGTTGAGGCTATGGAAAAGGACGACTGCTCGGGGTGCTCTTTTTGCGCAATCATATGCCCTGACTTATGCATAACAATCTATAAATAAAATTATGGCAAAAAAAGTTTTAATGTGCGGGAATGAGGCATTGGCAGAGGCTGCGATAATAGCAGGCTGCAGATTTTACGCAGGATATCCGATTACTCCTCAAAACGAAATACCTGCTTACATGTCAAAGCGAATGCCTGAAGCAGGCGGAGTTTTTATACAATCTGAAAGCGAGCTTGCGGCTATAAATATGGTATTCGGATCGTCGCTTACAGGAACGAGGGCGATGACTTCTTCATCAAGCCCCGGCATAAGCCTGAAGCAGGAAGGCATATCATATCTCGCGGCGTGCGAGCTCCCGGCTGTTATTGTAAATATTATGAGAGGCGGGCCCGGGCTGGGAAATATCGGTCCGAGCCAGAGCGATTATTTCCAGGCTGTTAAAGGCGGAGGACACGGCGATTATCACCAGATAGTTATTGCGCCTGCATCCGTACAGGAGATAGCTGATTTAACAATGCTTTCGTTTGACCTAGCGGATAAATACAGGATGCCTGTTATGATACTCGGAGACGGGATATTGGGTCAGATGATGGAGCCCGTGGAATTCAAGGCTGAAACAAAGCCAGGCATTAAAAAAGACTGGATATTGGACGGCTGTAAAGGAAGAAAGCCCAGGATTATAAAGTCTCTTATTTTAAAGGAAGCAGAACTTGAGGCGTTTAATTTAAAATTGCAGAAAAGATATAAAGAAATAAAGGACAAAGAACAGAGGTGCGAGGTTCTTTATGGAGATGATAGCGAGATTATGCTGGTTGCTTATGGTACTCCCAGCAGGATTTGTAGAGGCGTTGTGGAAAAGCTCCGCAAAAAAGGTAAAAAGATAGGCATGATAAGGCCTATAACATTATGGCCTTTTCCGGAAGACGTTTTTAAAAAGCTGGCAAAAAATGTTAAATCATTTTTAGTGGTAGAGATGAGCTGTGGCCAGATGATAGAAGATGTAAAGCTGGCCATAGATTGCACAAAGCCCGTGCATTTTTACGGACGTACAGGCGGAGAAATCCCGGAAGAAGAAGGGATAATAAAAACAATAGAGAGTATAAATGGATAAAATTTTTGAAAAACCAGAAAGCATCAGAGAAAAAGAGACACACTATTGCCCCGGGTGCGGTCATGGGATTGTCCACAGGGTCATATGCGAGGCTGTGGACGAACTGGGTATCAGAGAAAAACTCATAGGTATAGCGCCTGTAGGCTGTGCTGTCATAGCGTATGATTACTGGAATTTTGACGTGACAGAGGCAGCGCATGGCAGGGTCCCTGCAGTTGCTACCGGCATAAAGCGTTCGCTTCCTGACAGGATAGTATTTGGTTATCAGGGTGACGGAGACCTGGGAGCCATAGGGACAGCTGAGATAATACATGCTGCAAATAGAGGCGAAAATATTACGATTATATTTGTCAATAATACAGTATACGGTATGACCGGCGGTCAGATGGCGCCTACCACTCTTTTAAAACAGAAAACCGCCACTACGCATGCAGGTAGGGAGCAGAAGCTGCACGGTTTTCCTTTAAAGGTATGCGAATTATTATCTGTATTGCCGGGTGTTGTGTATGCGGAGCGGGTTACAGCTCATTCTCCGCAGAATATTCTAAAGGCTAAAAAGGCGATAAAAAAAGCGTTTGAGAATCAGATAAAAGGCCTGGGTTTTTCAATTGTGGAGGTTCTTTCCCCGTGCCCTACATATCTTGGGCTTTCGCCGAAGGATGCAATAAAATGGGTGGGAGAAGAATTGACAAAGGAATACCCTTTAAAAGTTTTTAAGGATATAACGTGAGAGAAGAAATAATTTTCGCAGGTTTTGGCGGTCAGGGTATCATGTTTATGGGCAAGGCCATTGCTTACGCAGCCATGAATGAAGGCAAGTTCGTCACCTGGATCCCTTCTTACGGCGCAGAAGTAAGAGGCGGCACAGCGTATTCCATGGTGGTTATTTCAGACGAGGCTATTGCTTCCCCTCTTATTAAGGATCCTACGATATGCGTTGCCATGAACGGGCCATCTCTCAGAAAATACGAATCTAAAATAAAAACAAGCGGTCTGCTTATTATGAATAAGTCTATTATAGACATTGAGCCTGAAAGAAAAGATATAGAGATTTTAAATATCCCTATTACAGAGCTTGCTTCAGAGGCAGGCGACCACAGGATAGGTAATATGGTTGCTCTCGGGGCATTGCTAGGAAAAAGAAAAATAGTCGCCGTAGAGTCATTAATAAGCGGGCTTAAAGATATTGTTTCCAGCACCTATCATAGCCTGCTCCCTGTCAATGAAAAAGCAATAAGAAAGGGTTTTGAATATGGTTCGCGTTAGGTTTGCGCCAAGTCCCACGGGGTATTTACATATAGGAAGCGTGAGGACCGCTCTTTTTAACTGGCTTTACGCGAGGAGCCAGGGCGGAATTTTTGTATTGAGAATAGAAGATACTGACCAGAAACGCTCGAGCGATGTTTACATGGAAGAAATAATCGCGGATATGAAATGGCTTGGGTTAAACTGGGACGAGGGGCCGTATTTTCAGGCAAAAAGATTTGATCTTTACAGATCCTATGCCCAAAGGTTACTTGAGCAAGAATTGGCTTATAAAGACGGAGAGGCCATTATATTTAAAATACCTGATATAAAGGTGAAGATATACGACCTTGTGCACGGCGAGATAGAAGTAGATAACACCCTGATAGACGATCTTGTGTTAATGAAATCAGACGGAAGCCCTGCGTATAATTTTGCCTGCGTTGTGGATGATATAGAGATGCAGATAACGCATGTAATCAGGGGCGACGACCACATTTCAAATACCAATAAACAGGTAGCGCTTTATGATGCGCTCGGAGTAAAGCCTCCAAAATTTGCGCATATACCTCTTATACTCGGGCCGGACAAGGCGCCGCTCTCAAAGCGTTTTGGCGCAGTCTCGATAACTGATTACCGGTCGATGGGCTATCTGCCGCAGGCGCTGGTTAATTATCTTTCACTTTTAGGCTGGTCGCCCGGAGATAATAAGGAATTTATGAGCGTGGAAGAGATTGTAAAAAAATTCAGCCTGAAACGCATAAATAAAACAGGGGCTGAGTTTAACCAGGATAAGTTGAGATGGATAAACGGCGAGCATATAAGAAAACTCACCCTAGACGAATTTGTGAAGGTAGGTATGGAATTTATCAGACCTGAATGCGACGAGGCGTGGTTCAGAAAATTCGCAGCGCTTTATCACTCTAGGGTAAAGACCCTGGCAGAATTTAAAGAGGAGTTTGGAATATTCATGTCAGATGATGTGCGGTATAATGAAGATGCTGTAGAAAAGTTTTTGAAAAAGGACAAGGTTTCAGATATACTAAGCGTAACAAGAGAGCGGCTTGAAAAAGTAGATCCTTTTACGCAGGAGAATATAGAAAAAGAAGCAAGGGCTCTTGTGACAGAGCTTAAAATAGAAAGCGCTGATTTAATACATCCTTTGAGGGTGGCAGTTACAGGCAAAGCTGTTTCTGCAGGCGTATTTGAAGTTCTGGCTCTTTTGGGCAAAGACAAGGTTATAAACAGGCTTGAGAGAGTTTTAACCAGGACATAAAAATTATGGAAGAAAATAGAAAATTTGTGAGGATTGAGTGGCCGGTTATAATAAAGTATAAAACCATAGAAGAACCTCATATTCAGGATCATATTGTAAGTAAAGACGTAAGCGAAGGCGGGGCAAGGTTTGTGGTCTATGAACGCCTCATGAAAGGCACGAAATTAGACATCCAGCTCGAAATGCCTTTTGATTCAATGCCTTTACTTGCTACAGGCGAGGTTACCTGGATAAAGAAAATAGGCGAAGAAGATTCCAAGACATTTGAGATAGGTGTTATTTTTAAAGGCATCAGCCAGAATGACCAGAAACGCCTAAAGATGTATATTGAAAGCGGAATAAAGGAAAGAAGAAAGACCTAGATTTTTGGAGGATCGTCTAATGGTAGGACACAGGTCTCTGGAACCTGTTATGATGGTTCGAATCCATCTCCTCCAGCCAGATTTTGAAGTACCCTCTAGAAATATTTGCGCGCGGGTGGTGGAATTGGCAGACACGTACGTTTGAGGGGCGTATGCCTTCGGGCTTGTGGGTTCAAGTCCCACCCCGCGCACCAATCATGCAAAAAACTCAGAAAATCCAACCTGTTGTAAAAATAATCCCGCATTATTTAATAGCAATCCTTTTATTCGGCGTAGGGATGCTAGTATATTACCGCTCTATACTGAAAGGCGTTCTTCTTTTTGACGATAACGCGCTTATTATAGATAATCCCCTTATCAAGAATTTTTCACACCTGAAAGAAATATTTACCACTCATTTATTCCAAGGAAGTGGTATATACAGTAATTTCTACAGACCAGTCCAATCTTTATCATTTATGATAGATTATCATTTTTGGCAATTAAACCCGTTCGGATATCATTTAATGAATGTCTTGACCCATATTTGTACAGCAGTACTGGTTTATTTCTTTATATACCTTCTTTCCAAAAAACAGAATATAGCTATTATAACGAGTTTATTATTCTGTGTTCATACGGTATTATCCTGGCCTGTAAATTATGTAGCCTCAAGGGCAGACCTTCTTTCAGTGTTTTTTATATTAATAGCTGCTATATCGTATATTTTCTATAAAGAGCGCGGAAATTACTTATTGTTTTTATTTTCTTTAATATGCTTTATTTTAGCTCTTTTAAGCAAGGAAGTAGCTATTATATTTCCCTTTATCTTGCTTTTATATTTGCATTGTTTTCCTAAACAAACTAAAGAACCCAAGAAATCATCTCCGAATTTAGTCTGGGTTTTCTTTATTTTGATAATTATTTACGTATTGCTAAGAGCTACAATATTGAATTTTACACAGGGCAAACTTTTGGAAACAACGACAGGAATGTTACCTATACATATCAGGCTGCTCACCACCAGCAAAGTTTTTATGATTTATTTAAAATTACTGGCAATACCCACAGGGCTCCACATGGAATGGAATATTGATCCGGCTACCTCTTTTCTTCAGGACGAAGTTTTTCTGTCTGTGGTAGGGTTGCTTATAATAGCAGGTTTTACTTATTTTCTTTTCCGCACCTCGAAATTGAAATTTTTTGCCATAGGGTGGTTTTTTCTGACGCTCGTTCCCTACTCTAATATATTTCCGCTGAATTATTTTATGGGCGAAGGATGGCTTTATGTACCCTCGATAGGATTTCTTACACTTCTGGCTATATATCTTTCTGAATTACAGAAAAAATCAAAGATATGGTCTATAGCGGTTGTTTCCGCGGCAGTTTTTTTAATTTTATTTTACGGCTTTCTGACTGTAAAACGCGCTGATGTATGGGCTGATCCGGTAAAGCTATATACGGAGGTGCTGAAATATTCCCCAAATAATACAAAAGCCAGAATCAACCTAGGGGTGTTATTGGCTAAATCCGGTTCGTATGAAGAAGCGGTTAAAAAGTATAAAGAGGTAGCTAAGCTTATGCCGAACGACCCAGGAGTCCACTCTAACCTTGGCACTGTTTACGCCAATAAAGAGATGTATGATATGGCGCTGGAAGAGTTTAAAAAGGCAGTCGAGTTTAATCCAAAGGATTATGTGGCTCATAATAATATAGGCATACTCTATAAGCAAAAAGGTGATATTAAAAAAGCAATAGAGGAATATACAAAGGCCCTGGAAATAAACCCAAGCTATCCATTGACATATAATAATATCGGGAACATTTATCTGGAATCCGGGCAATATGACGCTGCCATAAGATTTTATAAAAAGGCTATAAATATAGACCCTAACAATGCGGCATTCTATGGTAATTTAGGCAAGGCGTATAAGAATAAAGGAATGATTGAAGAAGCCAGGGAATCTTTTGAAAAAGCGTTAAAATTAAACCCCGGCCATAAAGACGCGACTGAAGGACTTAGCGATATTAAGTAATTTCTCTTCTTTCTTTTACGTAGTTGCTTCCAGGAAGGCTTTTGGCGTATTCTTTTAATTCTGCGCCTAATTCCCCCACTTCCCCCACATGATTAATTTTTCTTTTTTCGTTTGTTACGATGCCTATTGATATCGAAAGAAGCGGAATTCTCCTGACTTTTTTCTGCCGGTCTTTTCCTATTATGTAGCCTTTTTCCAGATCTTCTTTATTGTACAGTCCAGGCACCATAACTGTGAAATCTGCTATAATTTTTTTACACAGATCATCCACTTTTTCTGGAATTGTAACCACCACGAAATCATCCCCTCCTATGTGTCCGATAAAGTCCTGGGGAGTGCCTTTTTCCTGCACAGAGCTTATTAATATCCTGGCTGTATTTTTTATCACTTCATCGCCTTTTTCAAATCCGTATTTATCATTAAATGCCTTGAATTTATCAAGGTCAACATAGCAAACCGCAAACAGCTCATCTTTAGTTATGCGGATACGCAGTTCATTAATAATCGAAACGTTTCCCGGTAGCCTTGTTAACGGGTTTGCATCCAGGTCTCTGGCAGTCCTTCTGAGCACCATTTTTACCCTGGCTACCAATTCCTGGGGTTCAAAAGGCTTTACCATGTAGTCGTCAGCGCCTGCATTTATCCCGTGTATCTTGTCGGTTACTTCGCCTTTACCTGTAAGCATTATAATCGGCATGTGCTGTATCAAGATATCTTGTTTTAATATTTTACACACCTCATCTCCGCACATCTTAGGCATTTTGAAGTCTGTTATCAGAAGATCAGGGGTTGATTTTTTTATCATAGTCACAGCTTCCTGGCCATCGTGCGCTTCTATTACTTCATAACCCTCTGCTTCAAGAGTTATCTTTATAACATCCAATATATCAGGGTCGTCGTCGGCTATAAGTATTTTTTCTTTAAGCATATTGCAATAAGCTCCTTTAGTATTTTGGCAGCGTAAACGTAAATCTTGTCCCTTTGGCTAATTCAGTATTGAACCAGATTTTTCCTTTGTGGGCTTCTACTATTTTTTTAACAAGAGACAGGCCGAGTCCTGAACCTTTTATTTTTTGATCAAGAGCGTTGTCTGCCCTGAAAAACTCCTGAAAGACTTTCGGAATATCCTGAGGAGGTATTCCTATGCCTGTGTCTTCTATGCTGAACTGGATATTGTCGTTTTTTTCCTGTATATCGATGAGCACCCTGCCTTTTTCAGGCGTGAATTTTACGGCGTTGCTTAAAAGATTCAACAGGGCTCTTTCCAGCTGTATCTGATCAGCTTTTATTTTGTCAAATTTTATGTTGGAATTTATTTTCAAAGAGATATTTTTTTCTTTGACCTGCGGAGTGATTATATCTACTATTGAATCCAGTATTTCTTTTATGGAGACATCTTTCATATCCATCTGGACTTTCCCGGATTCTATCCTGGCTATATCTAGGAGGTTATTAATTAGATGTACCAAGCTATTGGAATGCTTATCTATTTTTTCCAAACGTTCTTTTTGCGCCGGCAAAACATCGCCAAGCTTGCCTGTCATGAGTATCGAGGCATAGCCTTTTATGGAAGTCAAAGGAGTTCGCAGTTCATGTGATACCGCAGATATAAAGTCAGATTTCATTTTATTGAGGTTTTTAAGTTCTTCGTTTAATTTTTCAAGCTCTTGGGTACGTTCCGCCACTCTTCTTTCAAGTTCCTTGTGGGAGCCAAAAAGTTCTGTATAAAGTTTTGTATTTTCAATAGCTGTTCCTATCTGTCCCGCAAGTATAGACAAAAGTTCTGTGTCACCTTCAATGGTCTTGCCGTACACAGAAGTGTTTCCCATGAGTATAAAACCTACAGGCTCGTCTTTTACTATAATCGGAGCTGTTATAAATGATTCTACGTTTAAGATATCCAGGAGACCGTATTCCTGCCCCGGATTTTCATTATCTCCGGTTACAATTATAGACTGCTCTTTTTTAAATAAGGTGTTGATAAACTTCCTTTTATTTAGTTCAGATTCTATTGCTTTTATTTCAGCTTCTGAATAGCCTATGGAACTTTTTGTTACCAGCATCCCGGACGTGTCATCTTTCAACATTATCAATAATTTTGAAAAACCCAATTTCAGTACAAAAGGCTGATTTATCAGACTGAAAAGATTTTCAATATTGAACGTGGAACTGACTTTCTTGCCAAGTTCATGAAGCGTATACAGGCCTGTTATTTTTTTGTCAAGTTCCTCTTGGGCTTTATTAAGAGCCATATCGGTTTTTATAATTATTTTTGCCTGGCTGTCCAGCTGATCTATTATATCTTGGAGTCTCTTATTTAGTTTTTCAGATCCGGTGCGTCCAGATCTTTCAAAATAATATAGTATAAAAAGAATCCCTATGACTAAAGCGGAGATTATTATATATATATCCATGTGTTACTCCGAAAATAATGCTATGGAAATACTCTGATTATTGAAATGGGATTGACCCTTGGATTCGCTTGTATTAAAGGGTGTATATTCCCCGAAGGTGTAACATCCTAAAATAGGCGTATTTTTGCCTATAATTTCTTTTATCATGTCTATTTCTTTATAGGCGTCTTTTCTTAACAGTAAAAGTCTGGCTATGTCGCTGAATATTGCTGCAAATTTTACCTTAGAACTTTTAATATTGCTCATAGCCTCCAGGGCAGCTTCTTTTGCGGATTCCAGAACAGCCTCTTTGTCGCCTATCATCAAGCTGATATCCTGACCTTCCTGCACATCCCCGTTCATAACAAGGCTTCCGGTGTCTTCTGTTTTCAAAGGCACTCTGGTCAGGTATTTTTTACTATCCCCCGCCAAACATAATCCAATGGGATAACTTATGCCTAATTTACAGATTTGTTCTTGTTGCAATTGTTCGAATGGTTTTTCAAAGTATTCTTCATATAATTCTACAGCTATTTTTTTATCTATTTCTTTTATGATATTAGATTTTGCTTTTGTGATTTTATGCGGCTTTCCTATAGGCTGCCAACCGCTGGATTGCCCCATACCCAACTTAAGATCTCCGGAAAACAATACCCCTGTCGCAGAATCTGTTTTTATTTCACTGCCTATATACTGGTATGTTTTTTTAATGCACTCTGTGTTGCACGCTCCTCCCCCAATTATAGGGAAACTGGTGCCGAGCGTTTCTTGGGCCCCTCTTAAGATGTCGGTGCTATTTCCGGAAAAGCTGTCAGAAAACAGCATATAAGCTTGTTTTAGCTTGTGCGCAGAATCAGAAGCTTGCTTAGAGGCTTTGTGTCCTGCTAAACGTGAATTTTTGCTTATTTCCCGCCCCATACCACAGGTAAACTCAATGGAATCAGAGCTTATTATAAAGACAGCTACTGAATCTCTTTTGGGCCCATATGTCGAAATAGATCCTGCGCTGGAACACCCTATTAGTTTAGTGTCTTTTATTACAGAGCGTATTCCCTGCAGTACTAATTCCTGGTCAAATATTGTAGATATAAATACAATCGCTATGCCCGGATCGTTTCTTCCTATCTGATAATAGGCGCTTAATGCAGCTTCTTTGCCTGCAGCGAAGGAATCTAATTTAGTGCTTATACCTGTCCCTATCAGAGTGGCCATATTTTTATACTTATAAAGAATAATACCTAATAAGCTATACTATGTCAATGTTTTTGTTAGAGGTTTAATAGAAGCGTATAATTGTTTGGTATTTTTCTTGACAAGTTGAGAAAAATCATTAAAATAGTGTATACATTAAAGCAGTATATTATAGTGAACTTATAAGATTTTGTTTTTTGTTCTTTAATATATAGCGGCAAAAGACCGGGTGTTGTGCGGTAATAAAACTAAGGGGGCCCTATCGTCTAGCCTGGTCTAGGACAGGTGGTTCTCAGCCATCAGACAGGGGTTCAAATCCCCTTGGGGCTACCAAATAAGCATTTTAACCGTATCACAACCGTATCATATAAGCATAACTAATTCAAAATAAACAAGTTAAAGAAAGGGGGCTGTAATGAGTAAGAACTATAAGGTTCTAGAAATCAGCACTACAGTATTTAAAGTTTTAGCCTGGGCTTCTCTAGCAATAGGAATAGTAGCAGGGATTGTCATATTTATAGGCGGAGGTACCCCTGAAGCTCCAAAAACAACAGGTTTTATAGGGATCTTATTAGGAGTGGTATATTTCTATATGTTTCTTGTTGCCGCAGAGATAATAAAGCTACTTTTAGAAGTTCGCGCAAAAGTCGATAAAAGCGTATAGTTTTTGCTTCATAAAGAGGCTTTTTTAACATATTTAAGAAGTCACTCTTGACAAAGTCTATACTATAATATATACTATAAGTAGTAGGGAACAGTGGTATATTTAATTTTTTTCCAGTTTAATTAACAATATTTAAAAAGTATTTAAAAAATATTTCAACCTCTCCGATAAGAGCAAACCATGAGTAATCATGGGACGCAAAACTAAGGGTCCTTTTTAAGGATAGCCGAGTTGCCGAAAGAGTAATATAGAATTAAGGCACCTCGGCTATTTTTTTGTTGGAGGGAAAGCCCATGTTAGACTGGCAGAATAAAAAATGGATAAAAGTAATGGCTGTTATATTAGTCATTACTTTTCTATCTTATGATATTGCCTGGGCTACAGACTTCTCCCCTCTCCATACAGCCACAAATACAGCCACCACCCCCGGCTTTTTACCAAAAATAGGCAATTTCATATCAGAGCATATCCTAAAAAGAACATCTAAAGCAGAAAAGGCAGGAGAAACAGAAGTTTCTTTCAGAAGCCAGCTTGTGCCTACTAAGAAATACGAGGAACAATCCGGTTTCATGCGCCTGGAAGCTGTCAGGGAAATGATCAAACGCCAGCTGGATGACTTAAATAGACGCCAGAATATCGAAGTTGACCGCAATAAGGCTATATATAATCAATATCAGATAAATAGAAGTCTATATATGCAAGATACAGAAAAGGGGCAGAGCGTCCAGGCTATCCAGAATCAGGTAATGAAAGCCAGAGGCGACACAATGGAGGCTGCAGCAGCAGGCGGGGAATTCAGCTATACGATGAACAAAGACGGCTCAAGGGTAAATTACACAGATGGCCTTCCTTCTTCGATTCAGAACGAGCGGATCACTGATTCTTACGGCTATGTAAGCATAAAAAATACAAAAAATATGCAATATAACAGCCAGCGCATGTTGACTTCTTATAGCGCTGATATCCTGGATCCCATGGGCAATGCTACCAGAGTCAGCTGGTATGATGCGGTTTATAGCTCTGACTCAGTGTGGTGGGCGAGCAACGAGACCAATGCCGGCAAGTATCTTTTGGGATACAAAGAGATGATTACTGACGCATACGGGACAGTCACTATGCGCGAATGGTCGACCACAAAAGAAGGCTATGATGCGGCTAGAAAAGTTATTAATTATCACGAAGTGCTTAAGGACGGGCTTGGGAATGTAGTTTCTACTTCAGACTGGTCAAAAGGTGTATATGACGGGGATAAGGTAAAAAGCTATCATCAGGTCACAAAGGATGCATACGGCAATGTAAGCGCCCTTGACTGGGAAGGCGAATATAACGACAATAATTTTATTACAAAGACATTTTCAAAAGAAACCCAGACCAATAGGGATCATTCAACTTCTTACAGCGAAAATACCAGCCTGTACACTTATGAAAACGGCAACCTGAAAACAGCTGTCGGGAATGGCACTTTCAAGGCTGAGGATGAATACGGTAATGTGAATTCCGGGACCACACTTCAGCAATACGAGGTTATAAACGGCCAGATAAAGCTGGTCAGGAATATTACAAACGCTTATTATGAAAATATAGACGGGTCTACGGCTAACAGCGAAAGCACTGTCACGTATTTCTACGGCAAGACAAATCTATTGGAAGGCGCGGAAGGAAGGACTACTACGGAAGGAACCGATATATTCGGCAACGGTTACATGACAGTCACGATTGACACTTATGACACTATTGCGAGCCAGACAAGGCGGACTAAGTCAGTATCCATCAATGAAGCAGAAGATCTTTTCGGATCTATAAATCATTCCGAGACGATAAATATCTATAAATACAACGAGATCACAGGCGATCTTGTTTTAGCCACAGGCTATACTGATACTATAGGCGAAGATATATTCGGCAATAAATCAGTCACGCACGCAGACCATACTTACCAGATTATAAACGGCCAGCCAAAACTAGTCCGTTCAGAAACAATGGGCGATCTGGTGAACCCCCTTACGGATCTCGGCCAGGTAATAGGCGATATCCAGACATTTTTAGAAGGCTACAGCGCCTTGCCTACTTTAGAAGCAAAACAGGCAAAACTGCAGGAAGTCGGATTGCAGGGGTTAGGATTAGATCTGGTTGATCTTTCCACTGCCGGAGTTACGAGAATAGTAGGATGGTTATGGAAGGCGTCCACAAGGCTTATAAACTGCGCAATAAATTCAATCTATAATATTCTTTCAAAGTTCGGAATAACAGTAACTACCGCTACCAAAAAAGAAATATTACAAAAAACAATCTTGATAGATATTCTCATAGGCGTGATAACCCCTGAAACAGCCACGGGCGAGCTGATGCTTTCCATGTATTCAATGATGAAAACAGCTGCCTCAAAAGGAGTTTCGCTGCAGGGCGCCATGGTTAATATCAGCCAATTAAAATCCATAGGCCAGCCGGTCATAGCCTATGTGGGCGGGGATCACTATATTATCATAAAATCCATAGATGATTCCGTAGTTTCTTATATCGACGGACTAGAAGAGAAGACTATGGCTGTGTCAGAGTTTTTGAGCGTATGGGGCGGCACTATTTTAACGCCTGCGGTTCCTCAAGGCGCAAATGTCCTGGATGTAGGAGAACTTAAAAAGATTACAGGAGCGGACTATACGGATCCTGATGATCAGCCTTCTTCAGATTTGCTTCCTGATGATCCGCCTAGCGGATGGACGCCAGACTATCCTGATTGGAAACCTGAAGGCGCAGGCGCTGATGATAGTTGGAGCGATGCTTCTCACTGGGCATGGCATTGGAACGGAAGCAGCTGGGAATCTCAGTGGGTAGTGGAATATACAATTAGTTGGGAAGTGGGGGAAAACAGATATTCCACTACAGTTGATGAAAACGGGGAAACCGAAGGAGAATTTATAAAAGAAGATGTTAATGGTTACCGCCATGTAAAACAGACTTCCACGTCTGATGGAGTAGAAAGCGGATTTGAATTATGGCGTAAGCTGGATGAAGAAAGATTTTCTTACAAGGATATTTATTATCATACTTGGGGAAAAGATGGTGAAAGCTACACAAGACTACAAGGCAATCAAGACGGCTCCGGGACTACAGACGGCACCCAAAAAATAGGCATAAATAACGTAGGAGAGCACGGAAAGACAGTAATAGACGCGTTCAAAGCCAAGAAAAGAGGTGTTTTGAACGCAAATTACTGGGCGTGGTCTGAAAAATATACAGACGATGACGGCAAAGATCAATATGGCGGAGAAACTCTCGCAAGGATCGTAAGGACAGACGCAAACGGCAATGTATTGACATCAGAGACTGCAAATGACGAAGGCGATTATTATTCAATAGACGGAAACAGATTTATGTATGATGGCCTCGTAGTCTGTTCTATACATATAGACAGACAGATAGGCGGGAGCATTAAGCCTGAAACTAGGGCAATGCAGTTTTACAGGACAGACTTGAGCTATGGGGATAGTAACACCTGGGTGAATCCTTACGCAGGCGGCGAGAATTTGTCAAGTTTTTACGTGGGAGACATTAAAATAAATGTCCACGTTACGTATGACCCCTATGGTTTCGGTATACCTTTCGCGGTTACCTATAGCGTGGATGGCAGGGATGATAAAGTAACAATAATTTTGGGCACATGGAAAAAAGCTGCTTCCGGTTCGGTGTATTTTGAGGTTTCGCAGAATCCTGTAGTTTATACGGGACAAAGCCTTAACCAGTATTTTATAGATAATTCTGCAGAAGCAGGGAGCCGCGCCAGCTCTGAATTGTCAGGGAGAGTCACTAATGCGGATAATTATGTAGTGACTTATAATGGCGCATTCAACGAAAACAATATCCCGTTCACGGTTAAATTTGATATACCAATTATAACGCTGGATTTGGACAATGAGCTTGATAGGGATCGCGATGGTTATGACGGAGCCAAAACTTATGCAAGACTAGGTGATGGAAATTATTATTGGTATCAGTGGGTAGATAATGGCACGGAAGACGATCCTAATACCCCGCAGAATGAAGCTTGCGGGCACTGGGAAATATATAGAGACACTGATGGTGATAGAAAATATGATGAGCGTGAATCTACCTGGCTGCATCTTGAACTAAATTCCAACAGGGATCCTTTTGACCAGAATAAATCCAATAGAGATTTCTGGGATGCGAATGGAAATATAGTATCTATAGCTGACTGGAATGCAGCTGCCTGGAATAGAAATTCAAATTATTTTGAAGATTCCGGCGTATATGAATCAACTACGCAGACAGTCACTTTTAATAAGACAGTAGCTCTTACTTCAAGTGGATCAGGCTATCAATATGTTGGCACGAGAAATGATGCAAATACTCTGGTCGGGAAGATCTATAGTGAGATAAAAGACCCGAACGACAATACTAACGCGTTATATGATAAGATTTTATCAAAAATTTCATTCAGCCAGTCTTCCCGTTTGATATTAAGGAACGGCAGATATAAGCCAAACATTAGCCGCACGTACGCCACAGGCCTTTCTTTAGACCTTAAAGATTTTGATAACATGACGCCGAGAGAAGCGCATACCGGCCAAGCCATGGACGCTTATACCCCTAATCCTATTTTTAAAAGTGGCGGCATGCATGTATACCCTACTAATATCAATTCATCAGGCTACAAAAATGTTCCGGGCCACTTAACTCATGTAGGGCTTGATGCAAGCAACAAGAGTTATATAACAGGCACTGAGATTTCCAGTATTGCAAAAAGTCTGCCTGCAGCAGTTCCGCCTGTATCTGGCCCAACAGGAGTATTTACCCCTACCTCTGTTTTACAGGGCCAGGCTGTATTTTCTTTCAGAGGAGATGATATTATCGATACATTGGTTATTCCTGATTCAAAAGGCAGGCTTATTAAATACAGGTATCAGGAAGACCTTGGCAATCAGGCATACAAGATGAAGGCAGACCAATCCGGGGTTAGCGACATAATCGTGGACTTGCAAGAGGATAATAAGGTAATAGTGAGATCTGTAAATGCTGGGGAAGAGCCTTTGGTAATAAATCTTGGCGATAAGACTATGATAGCCCAGATCAGAGGCGCTGAAATACAGGGCGCTTACGAAGTCTCAGAGGATGTGTACGGCAATAAAATAATGCTCGTGGATTTTGAGAATAAAGTAATAAAAGAGGGATCAAGCTTAAAGGCGATAACGAATATAGTGACTGCAATAAAAGAATTCCTCGAAGAAAAAATGAACGCAGTGGGGCTTGTCCCGGATAAGGTCAGGGCCGCCCTGAATAATTTCTCAGGCATTGATAAGTTTGTAAAATGGCTCACTCAGATGGGCGGCTATGTCATAAACTGCGCCATAAAAGCCATGCAAATGATGCTTACCAAAGCAGGTATAAAGGTAGGCGTAGAAGAGCTGGCAGTTGATACTATCCTTCTGGACTTACTGGACGGGAACTTAACCCCGAAAACTACAGCTATACTTTACAGCACGTTCTCCACGATAGAAAAGGTTACAAAAGATAAAGGCCTGGATTTAAAGACCATGTATATCACAAAAAGCCAGCTGGAAAATATAACAACCCCTGTTATCGCGCACGTGGGAGGAGATCACGCGGTCATAGTCACGGGCGTTTATAAAGACGAGGTGTATGTTATTGAGTCAGACGGGAAATTGTATAATGTGCCTATCGGAGAATTCTTACAGCAGTGGAGCGGGTTTGTATTGGCAGCAAGGGCTCCTCCTATGGCATCACCCAAAGGCCCGGAAGCAAGCGTCCCGCAGGTAAATCCTGTTTTATCAGGACCTGTAACGCCGGATATCGAAAAAGAATTCGCATCTCCTTACGTCCCCACTCAAAAAGAAAATTTAACGCCGGAAGCAATAGAAAAAAGAATTGAATCCGCCCTGATCGCCGGAAGCCCTAGAGAAAAAACACAGATTTTAGTAACCGGCTCAGAGCCTTTTACAACAGACAAGTTCGGAAATAAAGTTTACCAAACCTCTTTTGATTCCGAGAACGGAACGCTGGATATTCTCACTACCATAGGCAGCGACGGGTCTCTGAGCTATATAAAGAGCTGGGTGGATTATCAATACGATGAAGACGGCCGTTTGATAGGCGCCAGCGGAGGAAGCGTTGCCTGGGGAGAAGACATCTTCGGGAATTCTTATGTAACCACGTCTGTAGATATTTATCTTATCCTTGCAGGCCAGGCGAAGAAAATAAAAACAGATTCTGTTACTCAGTCTGAAAGCCTGGACGGCTCTATAAGTACTAATACGAGCGTCATGAATTATGAATACACAGACGGCACAGAAGATCCTGCGACGCTGCCTCCGGAATATTCAGATGAAAACGGCAAGGTACTGATAGGGCTTTTAAAGCATGCGGATGGAAATGGCGTTACTATCGGCAGCGATGTATTTGGAAGCACCTATACAACCACAGCGGTAGATACTTATAAGGTTATCAAAGGCGAAGCGAAGATAGAGAAAAATATATCTGACACGGAAAGCCAGACAATATCCGGGACCATTAATAAGAGCCGGTCCATAGTTGAATATTTCTATACAGACGGCGCAGAAGACCCTGCAACACTGCCTCCGGAATACATTGATAAAGACGGCAAGGTGCTAGTGGGGTTATTAAAGGATGTTTCAGGCAACAGCCAGGCTTCTTCAGAAGATGTGTTTGGCAACAGGTACACCACCACCACAACCGACACCTATATTATTATAGACAATAAGCCAAAGGTCCTTGTGTCTGATTCAATAACCACTTCTATCAATCTGGACGGGCTTGTGAATATAAATAAAGCCCGCATAGAATATCTTTACAGTACGGAGAAAAATCCTTATATAAATCCTAATACAGATAGGTCAGGCAGGGGTATTTTAATCGGCGGTAACGGCAGCAATATAATTACAGGAGAGGATGTTTTCGGGAATAAATTTACCACTACCACGACCAACGTTTATAGCATTACTTTAAACGGCCAGCCAAAGGTGGCAACAGCTACCTCCTTGATCATAATGGAGAATCTGGATGGTTCTATAAAGAGGGAAGAAAGCTTCCTGAATTATGAATATACAGACGGCACAGAAGATGCGTCCAAGCTGCCTCCGGAATATTCAAAGAACGGCAAGGTCTGGATAGGGCTTTTAAAGGATACCAGAGGCACGAGCAATACTTATGGAGAAGATGCCTTTGGCAACAAGTACACCACTTCAAGCGTAAATCACTATACCTATAGAAAAGGCGAATTGTTTGTAGACAGAGTTGATACAACCACAATATCCGAAGATGCTTTTGGAAACTCCAGCACTACCACAAGCTGGGTTAAATATTCTTACGGCAGTTTAATCAAAGGAGAAAAAGGCGCTTTAAGAAATGCTGATTTTGTAATGCTGGGAGCAGAAGGCGGATCTCTTGCAGAAGGCAGTGATGTGTATGGCGCCAGCTATTTCACAACGACTACTAATATCTATATATTCAATAAAGGCCAGGTTTATGTTGACCGGGTTGATAGCCTCACAAAGGGTTCTGATGCTTTTGGCACCAGCTATACCACAACTACTGTTATTGATTATGAGTATGGTTCTCTTGCCAAAGGAGAAAAAGGCGCTTTAAGGGACGCTAATTTTATCCTAATAGGCGCTACCGGTGGGAACAATAGCGAGGGAGCTGATATTTTTGGTTCGGTCTACAGCTCCACAACTACAAATATCTATACCTATTATAAAGGCCAGGTTTATGTTGATCGCGCAAATACTGTCAATACGGGCTCTGATTTATTCGGTTCAATCTATACGACAACCAGTTTTGTTGATTACGACTACGGTGCGCTTAAAAAAGGCGAAAAAGGCGCTCTCAGAGATGCAGAGTTTGTTTTGATAGGCGCTGCAGGCGAGGCAGCGAATGTAACCAATGGTATTTTCGGAGACGTAACTACCAGCCTGACAAAGAATGGATACAAGATGGTAAGGGGCCAGGCGCTCGTAGAGACAGCAGACGTCACTACTATCGGCACCAATCTGTTCGGGGAAAATTATACCACTACTTCTTCCACGATTTATAAGTATTATGAAGACGCGCCAGGGCCTCACGGAGTTTATGGAGAGCTGAAAACAGCGGATAGTATTTCTGAAACTACAGGTAATGACATCTGGGGCGCAATCTACGCCACTACGTCCACCACTCTTTACAAAATAATAAACAATAGGGCATTTGCGGAAAGGTTACAGCTTCTACAGCCGGCAAGAACTTTTTTGGGGAACAATATACTACAAATTCTGAAACTACCTATCAGTATTATGAAAGGAAAACAGGGCCTAATAAAGTCTTCGGAGAAATAGAAAAAGCAGGCACTATTTCCATGACTACGGGTTCTGATACATGGGGAGCCGCATACGTTACCACATCTACTACTACTTATGAGATTGTTAAAAACAGGCCTCTTGCTTCAATAGTTACGGCTTCTACAAAAGGCGAGAACTTATTCGGAGAATCTTACACAACGATTTCTACCACTAGCTACGAATATTATAAAGAAGATACAGGGCCTAACAAAGTTTATGGAGAAATAAAAGAAGCCAAGACAACCTCTCTGACTGAAGGCAGCGACATCTGGGGCGCAGCATATTCTACCACATCTAATACGACTTATGAAATTATCAAAAACAGGCCGCTTGCTTCGATAGTCACCTCTTCTACGAAAGGCGAGAACTTATTCGGAGAAACATATACAACAATTTCCACTACTGGTTATGAATATTATGAAGGCAGTACAGGGCCTAACAAAGTTTATGGAGAAATAAAAGGAGCTAAAACAACCTCTCAGACAGAAGGTAAAGACATCTGGGGCGCAGAGTATGCAACCACGTCTACCACAGTGTATAAAATAATATTAAATAGAGCCCTGGCTGAAAAAGTCACTGCTTCTACTGTCGGACAGAACCTATTCGGCGAACAATACACTACAACTTCAGAAACCACCTATACCTATAATAACGTCTCCTGGAATAATAATACTAAAACATGGGATATAGAAGGCGGCATTGCAGGAGTAATTAAAGATGCCGCTACAACCTCCAGGACCGAAGGTAAAGACATCTGGGGAGCCACATATGTCACGACATCCACCACTGCTTACGCAATTATCAAAAACAGGCCTCTTGCAGACACTGTCACTAGCCATACAACCGGAGAAAACCTCTTCGGCGAATCCTATGTAACTGACTCAACCACGATTTACTATTATTATTCTACGAATACAGGGCCGCGCATGGTTTACGGAGAAATGAGCGGTGCCAGGACCACATCCCTTACAACCGGCAGCGACATCTGGGGCGCTAAATACGAAACCGATTCCAATACAGCTTATGAAATAGTCCTGAACAGGGCTCTTGCAAAAGAAGTCACCTCCTCTACGAAAGGCGAGAACCTCTTCGGAGAAACTTATACCACGACCTCTCTGACAACATATGAATACAATAAAGTCACATGGAACGAGTCTACAAAAACATGGGATATAGAAGGACAATATGCCGGCATATTAAAAGACGCTAAAACAACCTCCAGGACAGAAGGTAAAGATATCTGGGGCTCAATATACGTCACCGCTTCCACCACAACTTATGAGATCATTAATAACAGGGCTTTTGCGTTACAGGTCACAAGCAATACGACCGGCCAGAACCTATTCGGCGAGACTTACGTAACCAATTCCACCACTACTTATGTAAACGATAAGAGCTGTAAACAAGTAACTGCCAATGGTGTGACCCGCATGGTGTACGGCAGCTTATTAAGCGCCACCACCACCTCAGTCACCAACGGTAAAGACATCTGGGGCTCAACATACGTCACCACTTCCACCACAACTTATGAGATCATTAATAACAGGGCTTTTGCGTTACAGGTCACAAGCAATACGACCGGCCAGAACTTATTCGGCGAGACTTACGTAACAACTTCTACTACAACTTACACCAATGATAAAAACTGCTCAGAAGTCACAGCCAATGGCTTGACACGCATGGTATACGGCCGTATATTAAGCGCTAAAACAGAATCCAGGACAGAAGGTAAAGACATTTGGGGCGCCACATATGTAACAACTTCCACGACAGAATATAAAATCATCAATAACAGGGCTCTGGCTTCCAAAGTCATTAGCCAGACTACAGGAGAGAACCTCTTCGGCGAGAAATATATCACCACTTCAGAAACAACCTATACCTATAAAGAAGAGCTTGAAAAAGACTACGAAGCAAACGGTATGAAGATGGACCTCTATGGCCGCCTGATAGGAGCGTCCACTCACTCAACAACAGTCGGCGATGACATCTGGGGTGCCAAATACGAAACAGAATCCACAACAGAATATAAGATCATAAACGGAAGAGCGCTTCCATCAGTTGTTACCAGCCATACAGTAGGCGAGAACCTATTTGGTGAAGAATACGTCACGGATTCAGTGACAACCTATACCTATAGCTCCGAGCTCCAGACAATAACCCGCAATGGAA
>Ga0247841_10002964_pt1 | contig 32487 bp, 34 predicted proteins | sample LaCruzMarch2015__2_FD_192410 | JGI IMG/M metagenome (GOLD analysis project Ga0247841, IMG submission 192410) | Freshwater microbial communities from meromictic Lake La Cruz, Castile-La Mancha, Spain - LaCruzMarch2015_18m | ecosystem: Environmental > Aquatic > Freshwater > Lake | place: Spain...
TATTAGTAAAGCATTAGATTTAAAATTAACGTACGAGGGTTTTAGTGTAAAAACGGTTTTTAATGGTATTGAAGCTTTATCTTTGCTAGAAAAAGAAAAATTTGATTTAATTTTACTTGATTTAGTTATGCCAAAACTTGATGGTTTTGGTGTACTTGAGGTATTAAAGTCGAAAGGTAATAAAATACCAATAATTGTGAGTTCTAATTTAAGTCAAAAAGAGGACTACCAGCGCGCTAAAGATTTGGGCGCAATTGATTTTTTAATAAAATCAGATACTCCAGTAGCCGAAGTGGTTAAAAAAATAAAAATTATTTTTAAAATATGAAAATTGACTTAGAAAATATAAAAAAAATTATTATCCAGGGAAATTATATTAGTCGGGAGGAAATGAAAAAAGCAGAAGAATTTTCAGTTAAGCAAAAAATTGAATTAACAGATTATCTCATAAAAAATAATTTAATAACGAAAGATCTTTTAGGTCAGGCTTTGGCAGAGAATTTTAAAGTTTCTTATTTTGATTTAAATACTTATCCTCCATCAGCGAATCAAGTTAAAAAAATTCCACAAATAATGGCGGAGAAATATAATGTTGTTTTAGCGAAAGAAGAAGAAAAGAAAAATATTTTTGCTACAGATGACCCTTCTCAAGAGTCTTTAACTATAGAACTTAAAAGTATTTTTAAAGATAAAAATGTTGTTCTGAATTATTCTTTGCCTGAAGATATAAAGGCGAGTTTCTTACATTATCGTCAACCGTTAAAAACTAGATGTGAACAGATAATAAAAAGCCAGACAAAAGTTGCTTCAAGTGTGGTGGAAGAAATTATGAAAGAAGCACTTTCTTTTAATGCATCAGATGTTCATTTTGAACCGTTATTGGAAGATTTTTTGATTCGTTTCAGAATAGACGGAGTTTTGCAGGACGCCGGCCGTTTGCCGATGCAATATTATAATAATGTTTTAAATAGAATTAAGATTCAATCAGATCTTAGAATAGATGAACATCAGGCAACTCAAGACGGAGCTATTCGTTATTCTGATAAAGAAATATCTGTTGATATCCGTGTTTCGATAGTACCGACCATAAATGGAGAGAAAATTGTTTTAAGGCTTCTGTCTAAACATGTTACCACTTTGGATTTATCTTTTTTGGGATTATCTGCTGAAGATCAGGAAAAAATTGATAAATCTGCAAAAAAACCATTTGGGATGATACTTGTAACTGGACCTACCGGGTCGGGGAAGACCACGACTTTATATGCGATATTAAAAATTTTAAATCAGCCCGAGGTGAATATTACAACGATCGAAGATCCTGTTGAATATAGAATTGAAACCATAAATCAAATTCAGGTTAATAATGATAAAAATATTACTTTTGCCAAGGGATTAAGATCGATTGTTAGGCAAGACCCAGATATTATATTAGTTGGAGAAATTCGTGATTTGGAGACGGCCGAGATAGCTGTTAATGCTGCTTTAACGGGTCATTTATTGCTTTCAACATTTCATGCAAATAATGTTGCAGCTACTATTCCTCGTTTACTTGATATGGGGGTTGAAAAGTTTTTATTGGCTTCGACTTTGGAATTAGTAGTTGCTCAGAGATTAGCAAGAAAGATTTGCGATACCTGTCGACATAGTATTCCTGTAACAAAAAAAGATTTAATTGATTTGCCGGAAGATATGGCAGATGATTTATCAAGTGTTAAAAATCTTTATAAAGGAAAAGGATGTCCGGCTTGTAATAATACGGGATATAGAGGTCGAGTTGGAATTTTTGAAATTATGAATATTACGCCAGAAATAAGAGAAAGTATTTTAAAAGATCCTTCCTCTATGACTATTTTACAGATTGCAAAAGAGCAAGGGTTAAAAACGTTATTTGAAGACGGATTAGAAAAAGTAAAAAGTGGCATTACTTCGCTCGAAGAATTAAAACGTGTTGCTTCGGCGAGCGAATACTAATTTATGCCAAATAAAAGAAATAAAAAAAAGGAAAAATTTTATAAATTACCTAGACTCTTTTTTAGAAAACAGGCTTATGATTTTATTCAGAATTTAGGAGAACTCTTGTCTGCGGGATTAAATATATATGAGGCATTAGAAAGTATTTTAACAGAAATTACTTCTTTTAGAATGAAGAGGGTTGTAGAGGGGATTAAGGATGATATAAAAGAGGGAAGTTCTTTGGCGGATTCTTTGGATAAAAGAAGGGTTTTAGGAGCAAACACTCTTTATTTTATAAAAATAGGAGAACAGTCCGGTCGCTTAGTGGAAAATTTAAGAATTCTTATAATTCAGAATGAAAAAGAATTACTGTTTAAATCAAAAATAAACTCGGCATTGATGTATGCCTCAATTGTGGTTTTTTTGACTGTTGCAATAAGCACGGCTGTTTCCTGGTATGTTTTGCCAAAAATAGCCGATGTTTATATTGGTCTAAGTGTAGATCTTCCATTTTTGACGAGGGCTTTGATATTTTTAGGGATATTTTTAGCTAAATACGGATATATAATAATTCCGTTATTTTTTTCTTTTGGAGCTATTATCTTTTATTTTCTTTTCAGTTTTCCTAAAACAAGAATTGTCGGACATTTGATTTTATTTCATATTCCTTTGATTAATAAATTAATTAAAGAAACGGAAATATCTAGAATGGGTTATACTTTAAACGCAATGTTGAGCGGGGGATTACCGCTTTCTTATGCGTTAAGAGCTTTGCCCGGTACCACTACATTTAATAATTACAAGAACTTTTATTTATATTTAAGTAAAAAAATAGAAGAAGGACATTCTTTTCAGGAAAGTATGTCTCTTTATAAAGAAACTAATAAAATTATTCCTATGAGTGTAAGACAAATGATTGCAGCGTCTGAAAAATCAGGTACTCTATCTACTACTTTTTTTAGAATAGGGAAAACTTATGAAGATAGACTGGAAGTTACTTCCCGAAATTTGCCGATTATTTTAGAGCCGATTCTTTTAATAATTATAGGAATAGGAGTTGCAATCTTTGTTTTGGGAACAATGCTTCCAATATACAATTTGTCTAATATTATTGGTGTATAAAAATGAAAGGAGCTTCAATAATAGAAATTATAGTCATTGTTGCCATTATCGGATTATTGGCTTCTTTCTCAACGTTAACTTATAGCACCTGGAGGGCTCAAAACGAATTAAATGTTGCCTTAAGTAATTCTGTGGATAATTTTAGGCGTGCTCAAACCTTGGCAGAAATTGCTCAAAATGATTCTAATTGGGGAGTAAAATTTGAAACAGGGTCTATCACTGTTTTTAAAGGAATAAGTTATGTCGATCGTGACTTAACAAAAGATGAAAAAATATCTTTACCTTTGTCTATAGTTTTTTCCGGATTAACAGAAGTAGTTTTTAATAAATTATCGGGGTATCCCCAAAGCACAGGTTCTCTTACAATAACAAGAATCAATGACACTAAACAGATTACAATTAACTCTAAGGGAAGCCTTCAATATTAAGGCGCGCGGATTTTCTGTAGTGGAAGTATTAGTAGCGTCTGCTATTTTTGCTTTGGCTACGACAACTTTTGTCGGCTCTTTATTATCTGCCAAATTTAGTTCTGATTATTCTTCCAGAGAAAACAGGGCGGTTTTATTGGCTGAAGAGGGGTTGGAAGCAGCGAGGAATATTCGGGATGCAGATTTTGCAAATCTTATAGATGGTACTTATGGAATCTCTACCTTAGGCAATGTTTTTAGTTTATCCGGGACTTCTGATGTTTCGGATATTTTTACAAGAACTTTAACTGTTTCTACAATAGGCGAAGATCAAAAGAAAATAGATGTTATTGTTTCATGGGCGGATAAAATTTCTCCTAATCGTTCTGTTTCTTTGAGTACTTATCTTACGAACTGGAGAGCTGTGCAAAATATAGAGCCTGGTTTAACTGTAAATAAAACTGTTATAAATCATGGTGGTTCAAAAGTTGTTGGTGATTTTGGTCCTTATAAAGTAACTACCACAATACTTGTTGGTGATCCACCAGCATCGACCATAGTGGAAACCCCGATTACAATCGGTGAGGCTGTTTTACTTAGCGAGGGAGAATATACAATTTCAGAAATTCCAGACTCAAATTATACCCAAAGTTTTAGTGGTGATTGTGACTCGAGTGGAGTGATTACTTTAGCCGCCAATAATGTTTATACTTGTCTTATTACTAATGAAGAAAAAACTTCTAATTTAAAAGTTACAAAAGTTGTTATAAATCATGGTGGCTCAAAAATTGTTTCAGATTTTCCACTTTTTGTTGATGCAAATCCTGTAGTTTCTGGAATTACAAATATGTTTAATTCAGGTGTTCATACCGTTTCAGAAACTTCATATTCAAATTATACTCAAAGCTTTAGTGGTGATTGTGATTCGGGTGGTTCTGTAACTTTAACGACCGGAGTGACAAAAAATTGTACGATAACCAATGAAGAATTGATTGGTCCTACCGTTACAACAAACACTCCAATTGTCAGTATTACTCAAACAACAGCATCGGGCGGTGGAAATGTTACTTCAGATGGAGGTGCTTCGGTTACTGCACGAGGTGTTGTTTGGGATACAGTAATTAATCCGACTATAGCTCTCTCTACAAAAACATCTAATGGAACCGGTACTGGTTCATTCTCAAGCAGTTTAACATCATTAACCTGTAATACTCTTTATCATGTTCGTGCTTATGCTACAAACATTCTTGGGACATCATATGGATCAGATGTAATATTCACAACGTCTGCTTGTAATACTGTTCCTACCGTTGATTCTTCAACTTCTACTTCTATTACTTCTTCAGGTGCGACACTTGGCGCAACAGTACAATCACTTGGCATACCTGCTTCAATTTCTGCTCGAGGCGTCTGCTATAGTACTTCGGCTAATCCAAGCTTGACTAATGGTGCTATCTGCGTAACTGCTACATTGTCACAAACTGTTCCTGGCGTGTTTACTATATCTGCAACATCACTAACTGCTAGTACTCTCTATAATTATCGTGGATATGCTACAAACTCTACTGGTACAGGATATACAGCAAATACCACATTTGCAACATTAGCACCTTCTTCAACGATTACTTTTATAGGTGCTGCCGCTGTTAGTGGAGAGACGGCTACTATTCCAACTCATCAGGTTGGTGATTTACTTATAGCTTTTGCTTATCGGGACGGAAATACTAATGCGCCAGCCTTACCTTCTGGTTGGATAAATATAAGCTCATCTGGCGGAGGTAATGCAAATTCAAGTCGTCTTGCATACAGAATAGCCACAGGCGCTGATTCGGGTGCTGGTTGGTCAAATGCCACTGAAGTAATTATACAGGTATATCGCGGACAATCTGTTACCCCCATTGGTGTTAATGCGGCTAATAATGGGAACAGTACTACTGTTACATATCCAGCACTTACTCTAAGTGTTACTAACGGTACTTCTTGGGTGATTGGTTTTGCTGGGCACAGAAGTACTAATACTAATCTTCAGAATGCTCCAACTTTAATGACGCAACGCGCGACTCGTGTGGATGGAAACGCAGAGGTAGCCGGCCACGATACAAATGGAGGAGTTTCTTCTTGGTCAGCTCAAAGTGTTTCAGTTGGCGGAACGAGTAGCGGTTGGGTAACTAGAACTTTAGAGATAGAATCTCAATAAAATTAAAATTAATTGTTGTGGTTGAATAGTTAAAAAATGAAAATAAAAATTATTAAAAATAAAAAAGAATATAATAGCGCGTCTGTATTTTTGAGTAGTGTTGGATTTTCTCTTGTAGAAATTATTGTTTATATTGCTTTAGCATCAATGCTTTTATTAGTTGTTTCTGGTTTTTCAATTTCAATTTTAGATTTTAATAATAAAAATAAAGTTGTGTCGGAGGTTGAATATCAGGGTTTGCAAACAATGCAAATTATTACTCAATATATCCGTAATGCGGACAATATTACTTCGCCATCTCAAGAATCAAGCAGTGATAATTCTTTAACGCTGGAGATGCTTTCTGGTCTTTCTACTCCGGTTGTTTTTACTTTAAACGGAGGGAAAATTTACATTAATGAAGCTGGTGGAGGCGATATAGTCATTAATAATTCTAGGGTTCAAATTACAAATCTTCTTTTTCAAAATTTGTCTAGAACCAGCACTCCTGGGACGATAAGAGTCAGCTTTACATTAACTTATTTGAATCCGGTGTCTAAAGCAGAACTTAGTTATTCTAAAAATTTTTATGCCTCAGCATCCCTTAGATAATAAAGAAAAATTTCAAAAAGGATATTTAGCCATATTCGCTGTAATAATGGTAATTTCAGTTATTTTATTATTGGTTTTATCTTTTTCTGTAAAAAGTTATCATTCAATTTTAAACAGTAGGGGAATGTATAAGTCTAATCAGGCAAAGGCTTTGGCTAATATGTGTGGAGAATATGGATTAAAGCAAATCCGTGATTTAAATACATTTACCGGAAGCAATACTTTAACTTTGGGTTCGGGTAGTTGCACTTATATGGTTTCAGATCTTGGCGGGACAAACAGGCAGGTAAATTCTTCAGGGGTTATAAATAATATTATAAGAAAGGTAAAAATTATGGTCGTTTCGGTTGCTCCTATAGTAACTGTTTCGTCGTGGCAGGAGGTGGCTGATTTTTAAATAATAAAATAATTTTTAGTTAATTAATAATATGTTTAAAAATTACAAATCTTTATTAATATCCGGAGTTATATTGGTTTTAATTATTGGTCTTATTATTTATGCTTTTATTTTTTTAAATCAGAATATATTATCTACAGCTAAAGCTAATTTTAAAATTAATGTTGAAAACACAGGGAAATCAATACAAAAGCAGTTCGATAGTTATTTTTTTGCATTAGACGGATTACAAGGACTTTTTGCTTCAAGTGATCTTGTGGAAAGGGATGAATTTAAATCTTACTGTGAATCTTTGGATATTATAAATACTTATCCTGGGTTATTAGGGATTGAATATATTGAGATAGTAGCAGATAAGAATATAAAAGATTTTGAAAAACAGGTGAGTGAAGATAAATTAATAAATCCGATTGGTTACCCTGATTTTAAAATAATTTTTAGTGAACAAAAAAACGAATATGCTATTGTAAAATATGTATTTCCTGATATTTTTTCTTCAAAAGTTTTAGGAGTCGATTTTTATTCAGACTTGACGAGAAAGAGTATTTTGGAAAAATCTAGAGATAATAATCAATCGATGATTATTGGACCACTGAATCTTTTAGTAGATAATCAACCTGGTTTTAATGTAGTTTTTCCTATTTATAAAAATGGAGTTGTTCTAGATACAGTTGAATCAAGAAGAGAGAATTTAGTTGGGTTTGTAATTGGCTTAACGAATTTGAAGTATTTTTTTGAAAATGCCATCAAAAATTCTAATTTAAAAGAGAATAATTTAAATATAGAAGTTTTTGATATCTCCAACAGTAGTATTCCTGAAGAAAATAATATTATTTTTAGTTTAAATAATCCAGTAGGAGATGGAACAGAAAAATCAGCAAATTTGCCTGAACAATTTCAATTATTTGTCGGAGGAAAACAATTTCTTTTAATATTCTCTTTGGAAAAATTAAATATTTCGGTTGTAGAAAAAGTTATGCCATATATTGTTTTGATTCTAGGGATAATTCTTAGTTTATTAATTTTTATTTTAATTTATGTTTTTTCAACAAGAATAGAAAGGGCAAAATATTTAGCTGATAAAATGACGAAAGAAATTAAATCGGGCGAAGAAAAATATCGTGCAACAATTTCCGCGTTGCCAGATATGTTGTTTTATTTCGACGATAAGGGGAAGTTTTTAGATTGTCAGGGTGGTGACTCTGATCAATTATTAATGTCAAAGGAAGTATTTATTGGTAAAACGTTGAATGAAATAATGTCACCGATAATTGCTGAACAAGCAATGCAAGCGATTAAGAAAACTATAGAAATTGGTAATTTACAGATTTTTGAATATGATCTTGATTTACCAAAAGGAAAGGCATTATTTGAAATGCGTATGGTGAGAGTTTCTTCTGATAGAGTCTTGGGAATAGCAAGAAATATTACAGATAAGAAAAAATATGAGGAAAATTTAAAAGAAAAAACAAATAGATTGGAAAGAATTAACGATGCTATGATGAGTAGAGAGATAAAGATAATTGAATTAAAAAAAGAGGTTGAGAGTTTGAAAAAAAATAATAGTTAAAATATGTTAAACATATTTTTGAGTTTAATAAGTCTTGGAATCCTTTCTTATTTGATAGTAGTTTTGTTATTGAAAGCAAAAGCTAAGAAAAATCAATACCTTATTCTTCTTAATTTTGCTTTATTTTATTCTTTTTTGGCGGCAGTTTTAAAGTTTATTTCTGAGCGAGTAGAAAAATTATCTTTTTTGATGAATTATAATTATAGCGGGGCTATTGCAGCTGTATTCACATTGGTTTTGCTTTTAATTTTTGTTTTAATCCGTAAAGAAGTATTTGATCGTAAAATAATATATTTTATTTTATTTTTAGGTATACTAATTATTTTTCTTTTTGGATTTTTTTCATCAGTCATAGGATTATTTTTTACTCCAATAGTAATTATTTTTTCTTTTATGTTGGCCGTTCTTTCCTTTTGGATTTATTTTTTTAATAAGCAAAAGGGTGGACTTTATTTTATGGCATATGTTCTAATGATGATTATAGCCGGATCAGTCGTTAATTATTCAGAAACTTTAAGGTTAGTTTTTGTTTTAATAGCTTATTTTCTTTTGGCTTTTGGTGTGTTGAAATTTGGTGAAAATAAAGAAAATACAAATGCTACTGAAGTAATTTTCGGAAAATCATCAAAAAACATTTTTAAAATTGGTTCAAAAATAATTTTAATATTTTCAGGACTTTTCATTATTGTATTAATTGTTGAAGGATTTATTATAAATGGTTTAGTTGGTAGATATTTGAAAAATAATTATTATGAACAGATTAAAAGTATTAATATTTCTAAAAATGAGCAAATAAGAACTTTTTTAAGGAGTGAAAAGGAGGTTGTTTCTATTTTGGCGGCAAGTACGATTTTTCGTGATTTTTTGAGTCTTTCTTTGCAATCAGACAATTATTTATTTGAAAGAGAAAGAACTTTTCAGAGATTAAATCGTTCTATTGGTTCAGTGCAGCAAATTACGGAGCTTTTCATTTTAGATAAGAATGGAAAAATAGTTATTTCTACGGATAAAACCAAGGAAGGTCAAGATAAATCAGGAGATCTTTATTTTTTGGAAGGACAAAAAGATATATTTATAAAAAGTCCTTATTATTCAGAATTTGTTAAAGGGAATACTTATACTGTTTCGGCTCCCATTAAGGATGATGTGACAAATGAACTTTTAGGTATTGTTGTTGCAAGAATGGACCCTGAAAATCTTAATAATCTTGTCGGTAATGATATTTTTTTGGAGGGGACAGGGGAAAGTTTTATAATTGACAATGAGTTTTATCTTTTAACTCCTTCACGATTTTTAGGAGAAGAAGAAGTTTTAAATAAAAAAATTGATACTCAAAATGCAAAAGATTGTTTTAATAAAGATGAAATAAATGCTGCAAAAAGTAGCATTTATCGTCAATATATTATTCAAAAAAAAGCAGTAGAATATTTTGATTATAGAAATATAAAGATTATAGGGACACATTCTTATATTCCAGACTCTCGTTGGTGTTTGATAACAAAAATAGATGAATCAGAAGTTTTAGCTCCAGGAAGTCAAATAGTGTTAAGATTTATTTTAATATGTCTTGGGGCATTGATATTTTTCTTTTTTGCAGGAATATTTATTTCTCGAATCATTGTAAAGCCTATTAATAGATTATATGAAGGTACAAAAATTATTGAAGAAGGAAATCTTAATTTTGAAATTGAAAATACTTCTCGAGATGAAATAGGTGAGCTTTCACGTTCTTTTAATAAGATGGCATCCACACTTAAAAAATCTCGATCGGAAATAGAAAATAAAGTTGAAAATCAAACATACGAAATAATTTTAAAAACAGAGAAATTAAATACGCAACAGATGGCTATTTTAAGTGTATTGGAAGACGTTAAGAAAGAAAAGATAAAATCAGATTTATTAGCTCATGATTTGGATAAATTTAAACTTGCTGTTGAAGACGCATCAGATCATATTGCTATTACGGATTCTGAAGGGAAAATAATTTATGCTAATAAAGGAGTAGAAAGAATAACAGGTTTTTCAAGAGATAAAATTATTGGTCAAAAAGCGGGGTCGAAAGAAAATTGGGGAGGGTTTATGGATGCAGTTTTTTATCAAAAATTATGGAAAACAATAAAAGAAAAAAAAGAAGTATTTTCCGGAGAAATTAATAATAGAAGAATAAATGGAGAAGATTATGTAGCTTTTGCAAGTATTTCACCTGTTTTAGATGAAAATAAAAATATAATTTTCTTTGTCGGGATTGAGAGAGATATTACTAAAGAAAGACAAATAGATAAAACTAAAACGGAATTTGTCTCTTTGGCTTCTCATCAGTTACGTACACCGTTGTCGGCTACGAATTGGTATACTGAAATGTTATTAGCCGGAGATGCAGGGAAAATTAGCAAAAAACAAAAACAATATTTGGAAGAAATTTATCATTCTAACAAACGTATGGTGGAATTAGTAAGTTCCTTATTGAATGTTTCTCGTCTTGATCTGGGAACTTTTTATATTGAACCTAAGCCGACAAATATTATAAAAATAGCAGATAATGTTTTGAAAGAGCTTTCTTCTGAAATTAATATTAAAAAGATAAAAATCAAAAAAGATTATGACAAAACTATTGCTGAAATTAATGTTGACCAAAAATTAATGATTATTATTTTTCAGAATTTACTGTCTAATGCTGTAAAATATAATAATGAAAAAGGAACAGTTATTTTAACAATTAAAAAGCAAGACCAAAATATGTTGATTATAGTTTCTGATAATGGTTATGGAATTCCTGAAAAAGATCAGGCTAGAATTTTTACTAAATTATTTCGTGCTGATAATGCAAGAGAAAAGGAAACTGACGGTACCGGATTGGGTTTATATATTGTAAAATCAATCATGGAGCAATCTGGCGGAAAAATATGGTTTGAGTCGAAAGAAGACCAAGGAACAACTTTTTATGTTACAATACCTTTGTCTGGTATGAAAATGAAAGAGGGGACAAAAGAATTAGGTTAATAATTAATTTTTATAAATATGTTAGAAAATAAAAATATTTTAGTTCTTGAAGATGAAAAACCATTATTGGAAGCGATAAAACAAAAACTTGAAATAAATAATTTTTCAGTTGTAACTGCAAGAAGCGTAGAGCAAGCGATAAATTATCTTAAAGATATTAAAAAAATTGATGTTATTTGGCTGGATCATTATTTATTAGGAAAAGAAAATGGCTTGGATTTTGTAGTAAAAATTAAAGAAGATAATTCTAAATGGAAAAATATACCGGTTATTGTTGTTTCTAATACAGTTTCTCCGGAAAAAATTACTACTTATTTAAGATTAGGAATCAATAAATATTACACAAAAGCAGATTATAGATTAGATCAAATTATTGAAGATATTAATAAATTTTTAGAGAAGGGAGAATAAAGCGGTCGATAAAAATAATAGTTATTTTTATTTAAAAATATGGCAAAAAATAAAATTTTATATATTGTTGCAATTGTTTTAATTTTAATTGTTATTAGTGGCGGATTGTTTTTCTTTTTAGGCGATAGAGGAATACAAAAAGAAGCTGAAGTTGATCAAATGGTTGATTGTAGCAGAGAAGCTAAAGGTAAAAGAGCTCTGTGCTTTATGGAGAAAGCAAGTACGTGTCTACCTGTAACTTTTGAGATAATGACAAAGATTGGGCTTATTGAAATAACGGCTTTGGGAGTAGAAAATGAAAAATGTCATTTTCAGGGAAAAATAAATAATGTCGTAATAATAGATTGCTATTTTTTAAAAGGAATTTTAAGTCCGGATATTCTTTTTCAAATTGGAGGAGATGATAAAGGTTTGCAAAAAGTAGTTGATGATTCGTGTATACGGAAAAATAATGATTGAAATAGGTTTTTATTTACATTAAATTTGTTCAATTGGTAAAATAAATAAAAGGTCATAATATAATAAAAATAAAAAGTAATAAAAAAATGAGTAGAGGATGGTTAAAGCAAAAGAGGCTTAACAGAAAATTAAAAAAGAAAAATAGCAGGAGAAGTCAATTAAAGAAAAAATGAAAAGAAAGAAAAGAGTGTAAGGATAGTAAATAGCTGTTGGCTATTGACTAATTGTTTTTTAAATGCTACTATTACTTGTACAAGATAGTTGCCAATGAAAAGTGAGTCGAGTTTATTCGGTGAACTAAGCTTTAGGATAAAACCTTAAACATTAATTAAAATTAATTTTATAATCATGGAAGGAACAATTAAAAATCTCACAGATAAAGGATTCGGATTCATCACTGTTGATGGAGAAGAAAAAGATTTGTTTTTTCACGGAAATGAGCTTAAAGGAGTAAGATATGACGAATTGAAAGTTGGTGATAGATTGTCTTTTGAAAAAGCTGATTCTCCAAAAGGACCAAACGCAGTAAACGTAACTCGCGTATAATAATTGGTCTAAGAAAACAAATTAAAATCAGGCCCATTCAGGGCCTGGTTTTTTATTTAAATGCATTGTTGAAGAAGTGTGGCTATTGGATTTATTATTAAAGTAGTATTATAATTATTAAAAGGTATAATTTATAATAATAGTTAATAATTTTTATGATACCTCTTCTTCATATTACTACCTTTATTTGCGCCTGTTTTTGTTTCTTTGTTGTAAGAAAACTCTATTTTTCCTACAAAGAATCTAGGGATAAAAATATTGGTAATTTTCTTAAAACTTTTATTTTAGCTGGTATTTATTTTATTGCAGTTTCTTTACCTGGTTTAGTTGTATCCGATCCTTTTTGGGTTCAAGTGCTTTATATTTTTGGTTACATTCCTTTATTTTTAAGCCCAGTTTTTATTTTAAATATAGCTTTTAATCTTTATCATCTTCCTGGGAAAAAATATATTTTTCCGTCTATCCTTACTATTATAATCGTGACTACCGTTCTGAGTATTATCTTTTTTGCTCCATCTGAAGCTTCTAGTGCTGATGGGGTATTTTATTATTGGTTAGAAAAAACTCCTCTTTGGCTTAGAGATTTTGACGGAGTAATGATTACGTTTTTGATAGCGGGAGGGGCGTTTCTCTTTTTAAATGGAGGGAGAAAGGTTGAGGATAAAATTTTAAAAATTCGATCTATTTTACTTGGTACGGGATTATCTATTTTAGCCGTTGCTATTTCATTAAATTATATAGTCGCTCTTCATGCCATTTCTAAAACTGTTAAAATGTGGTCTGTATTTTCTGCTGGTTTTCTTTCTCTTTTTGGGGTAGTTGCTATATTAATAGGAATTTATTATAAAACTCAGAAAAAAACTAAAATAATTATAAATTAAATGTAGGCTAACAAAAATTGCCAAGGCGACGCGATAATCTCGTGTCGCTTTTTATGTTATACTGAAAAAAGATAATTTTTAATTCATAAATTTATGGAAAATCAATCAACCATTAAAACGTGGCATCAAAAACACCTCGATGAGTTATCTTCTGGTCAACATATTGCCGATAAAACAGCTAATGTTATTGGGTCTTGGCCTTTTATAATTATTCAAAGTATTTTAGTCACTATTTGGATAACTATTAATTTAATTGCATTTGTTCGTCGTTGGGATCCATATCCTTTTGTTTTACTTAATCTTCTTTTTTCTGTTCAAGCGGCTTATTCGGCTCCGATAATTATGATGTCACAGAATCGGCAAAATGAACGTGATCGCCGTCAGGCCCTTGAAGATTATGAAACAAATGTTAAGGCTAAAGAAGAGATAGAAGAATTAAGTAAAATGTTAACCCGAATCGAAAATGAAAAATTAAATAAGATTTTGGATTTATTGGAGGGTATGAAAATTAAGGAGTAGTTAATTCTTTTTTAGTAAAATAAATTTTATGCCAATAGGAGTAGTTACTCTTAGTTTAATAGCTATTTTTCTCTTGTTCTCCGCTGTTTTGGTATGTATGTCTTCTAAGAGAGAAAAAAGTGTATTTTTAAGAGATTTTACTGCTTTTTTATTTGGTATTGCTGGAGCTTCTACCTGTTGGGCTGTTGGAGTTATAGCTGTTTGGTTGAATTTGTTAACTCCCGAAATAATCGGTTATTTGCACCCTTTGGCAATATTTAGCGGTATAATAGGGCTTTTATATTTTTGCCATCTTGCATTGACTTTTATTGATCCTAAAATAGTATGGGGAATTTTAATTATTTTCATCTTCTTGTCTTTAGTTTGTAGTTTTATTGTTTGGTCAAATCCTCCAATTCCTTCTATGTCTAAGGAGGGAGTTATATTGTGGAATATTCCTCGTATTCCAGGTTTGCTTACCGTTGTTATGGGGCTTCCCTTTGTTGGTCTGCCGATTATAATTTTCTTTTATTTGGGTTTAAAAAGTTCAGAAAAATTTACTAAATTAAGAAGTTTTTTTATCGTTCTTGGAATAGCTCTTTATATGGCGGGAGGATTAGCTCATAATATCGTAACTACTCCTTCTAAATATTTGTTATCTGATATGGTAACGATATTCGGAGCAGTTTTCCTTTTATTGGCGATTTATTTGAAGAAATTTTTTAAAGATAAAAATTTTGACGAGAGAGATTTTATTTAAGAGATTAACTTTTTTTAAAGCATTTTCTTTGATATAATCATCTTGTAAGGTCTTTTATAAAAATATGATGTTTATAAATAATATGTTTAAAAATATGAATAAAAAAATATCTATAAAAATAGGAATAATTATTATTTTGGTTGTTGTGTTATTTTGTGGTGGAATTTTAGCTTATCAATATCGGAACATGTTAAAACAAAAAGCAGAAGTACCAGAATTATTGGTGGCAGATGAAACTTTAAACTGGGAGAATTATAATAATGAGAAATATGCTTATCAAATAAAATATCCTTCCGGAACTAATGTTCAAAAAGAAGGAGAGCCACCTTTTCCGGGGCCGCCCTTAGGCGTTCAATTCAGCGTACAACTAAATGAAAACAGTTATTGTAATATTGGTGTTGAGGCAAACGGTTTTAATCAGTATGAAATAGATGATTTAAAGGGGAAGAGCTATACAGAGAGCACTATTTCTGTTGATGGAATTTCAGCCATCAGATTAACAAGTAATGAATCTGGTGGTGGAGAATTTGTATATTTAAAAGATGCTAATAATGATTTTAGGATTACAAGGGGTGGAAGTTTTGGGGCTGAAAATGAAACTAAGTGTATGAAAATTTTCAATCAAATGATATCTACTCTTGTTTTTGATTTTACGAAATAATTCTTTATTAAATATACATAAAATAGAAATAGAATCTTATATCTATTGCGCCGTTCCATCGGCGCATTTTTATTGCTAAGATACAAAAATGCTTATTGATGATGTAAAAATAAAAATAAGTGCTGGCTCCGGAGGAAAGGGAGCGGTTGCTTTTAATAAAAACCTGATGTCTTTGGGTCCGGTGGGGGCAACAGGCGGCAAAGGTGGCAGTATTTGTGTTGAAGGGATATCAGATTTAAGTGCTTTAAATAAATTTCGTTTTAAAAAAGAATTTAAAGCTAAGAACGGACAGGACGGTAAAGGTCAGTTTCGTGACGGTCACGATGAGGAAGATTTAGTTTTACTCGTGCCCGTAGGTACGGTAGTTCATAATTTAGATAAAGGTTTAGATGTTGAAATAACAAAAATAGGACAGAAGGAAATAATTGCTCAAGGCGGAAAAGGAGGAAGGGGTAACTTTCATTTTCGTTCATCTGTTAATACTTCTCCGAAACAGTTTGAATACGGCGAAAAAGGGGAGTCATTTGAATTACAGCTCGAATTGAAGTTAATTGCAGATGTGGGATTTGTGGGTCTTCCCAATGTCGGTAAAACAAGTTTACTTAACGAATTGACTAATGCTAAAAGCAAAGTGGCGAATTATCCGTTTACTACTTTAGAACCAAATTTGGGAGTGTATTATGATTTGATTCTTGCTGATATTCCTGGCCTTATTGAAGGAGCTTCAATAGGCAATGGTTTGGGTATTAAATTTTTACGACACGTAGAGAGAACAAAGGTTTTGTTTCATTTCATTTCAGCTGATTCTGTTAATCCGTTTTTAGATTATGAAACTGTTTGTAGAGAGTTAGGGACATATAATAAAAAACTTTTAGACAAATCAGAATATGTTTTTATAAGTAAGAAAGATTTAGTTTCGGCAGAAGTTGTTAACGAGGTAATAAATAAGTTTAAAAAATCAGGAAAGGAATCTGTTCCTATTTCCGTATTTGATTGGGATAGTGTTGAGGATGTTAAAAAAATACTTAATAAATTAATTTTGGAAAAGACGGAGCAGGAGATTTGATTATTTAAAAGAAAAATTATTTAGTATAAAAAAAAGAAGGGAGAGCAGAATTTGCTTTCCCTTTTGTATCACAAAAAAGAAATCTTTTAGTGATATGGGTAATTATTTTTTATTCGAATTAGAAGGGTTTTTTTAGGGTACTATTAAGACGCCGACGGTTATTAATCCTTTCATTGTTAGGATAGTTACAATTGCCCGATTTTGCCAGACAGCTACAATGTTTTGCACTTCGCCGCCTATCTTCTCGTTAAGGCAAAAAATTGCCGTTAGAGAATCTCCTTTTTGGGGCATTTTATTTAGAACTGATACCGCTTCAACTTTGGTTTTTCCGCTATTGATCTCGAAAGACAGAGATCCTTCTCCCGGGCCGACATTAGTGCCTATATTATTACATGTGGTGGAGTCGGCTAAAACTTTGTCAGGGCTTTGTCCAAGAAATCCCTTTGTAAAGGCGGTGGTTAAAAAAAAGATTGCTATGACCAAGAACACGATAATAGGAATTGCGATTTTCCACTTTGTCATTTTAAACCTCCTTTTTTATTTTTCATTCAAGAAATAAAACATCGATAAATTTTTAAAAGAGCGTAAATGTATTTTTTAATCTTTTATTGAGATTACCATTTTTAATAATTTTGTCAAGTTATCTTTAAATTAGGTTTTTTATTTGTTATATTTTCTTTTTATGGTTTTTAAACCTCTAAACGAGGGATATTGTATAAACTGGCGTAAGGGCTTGACATTATTTTAAAAGTATTGTATGATTGTATCAGTTCCTCAATAGGAGCTAATCCTCCTGATCCGCTCGTAAGTTGTTTCGACCCAACTTACGAGCTTTTTCTTTTGTAAAATATTTTAAAATAGAGATATTATGTGTAATTATTAGAAAATCACCTCTTTGGTGATTTTTTGTTAGGTGATAGTATGGGGTTATGGCGGTGGATTTAAAAAAACTAAATGAGGAGCAGAAAGAGGCGGTGGTCCACAAAAAAGGGCCGCTTTTGATTGTAGCAGGAGCGGGAACCGGAAAAACTACGGTGATTACTCAAAGAATAGCTTATTTGATTGAGCAAGCAGAAGTAAAGCCAGAAGAGATTTTAGCTGTTACTTTTACTGATAAAGCAGCAGGAGAAATGGAAGAAAGGGTGGATAAGCTTTTATCTTGCGGATATGTTGATTTATGGGTTTCAACTTTTCATTCTTTTTGTGAAAGGATTTTGAGGGATCATTCTTTAGATATTGGACTTCCGGCTGATTTTAAAGTTTTAGATCCTACTTCGGGTTGGCTTTTAGTACGCCAAAATCTGGATAAGTTTAAGCTCGATTATTATAATTCTTTAGGGAATCCGACTAAATTTATACAAGCCTTGATTTCACATTTCTCTCATTGTAAAGATCAGGAGATATATCCTGAGGATTATTTGGCTTATGCTAATAAATTAAAAACCAGAGATAATGCGTCGGAAATTCAAGAAGTAGAAAGGATAAAAGAAGTAGCTCAGGCTTTTCAAGTTTATCAGAAATTGCTTTTAGAAAATAGTTATTTGGATTTCGGAGATCTTATAAATTACTGCTTGAAATTATTTAAAAAAAGACCTTTGATTTTGGAGAAATATAGAGAAAAGTTTAAATATATTTTAGTTGATGAATTTCAAGATACAAACTGGTCTCAGTATGAATTGATAAAACTTTTGGCAGCTCCTAAAAATAATCTGACCGTATCGGCAGACGACGATCAGGCTATTTATAGATGGAGAGGCGCATCTTTTGGAAACATTGTTCAATTTAGCAAAGATTTTCCTAAAGCAAAACAAATATCTTTAGTTAAAAATTATCGTTCAACTCAGAATATTTTAGATTTAGCTTATAAATTTATAAAAGCTAATGATCCTGACAGACTTGAGTTTATTAATAAAATTAATAAAAAATTGGTTGCAGACGGAAAAGGAAAGGGAATTATAGAGCATATTCATGCAAAGAGTTTAGATGAAGAAATAGGTAAGGTGATCAGAAAGATATTGGAAATATTAAAAAGAGATAAAGATGTAAATTATAACGATATTGCCATATTGGCCAGGACTAATGATACAGCAAATTCTTTTGCTAAAGCTTTAGAAAGGGCAAGTTTGCCTTATCAATTTTTGGCTTCAAAAGGGCTTTATTCAAAACCAGTTATATTAGATGTTATTTCTTATTTTAAGCTCTTGGATAATTACCACGAAAGCTCGGCTGTTTACAGAATTATGAATCTGCCGTTTCTGGGTATTTTATATGAGGACATAGTTAAACTTACTCAATATAGTTCTCGCAAAACAAAATCTCTTTATGAATCTTTGGAAGAACTTTCTTTGGTTTCTGGTATTTCTGTGAAATCGCAGGGGAAAATTAATTTTATTTTGAGTTTGGTTAAAAAACATACGGCTCTTTCTCGAGATAGAGTCGTTTCTGAAGTTTTGGTGGCTTTTTTAGAAGACTCTGGTTATTTAAAATATCTGGTTAATAAGGAAGACAAGGAGCAGTTGGATATTCTTAATCAATTTTATAAAAGAGTAAAGAATTTTGAGGAAGCATCGATAGAGCCGACTTTGAAAAACTTTATGGAAGAGATTCTTTTAGAAATAGATTCTGGAGAAGAAGGAAGGCTTGAATTTGATCCTGAACAGGGCCCTGACATGATAAAAGTGACGACTATTCATGGAGCTAAGGGTTTAGAGTTTAAATACGTGTTTTTGGTGAATATGGTGGATAAGAGATTCCCGACTATGGACAGGAAAGACTTAATTGAGCTTCCTGAAGATTTGATTAAGGATATAAAGCCTAAGGGTGACGTTCATTTGCAAGAAGAGAGAAGAATTTGTTACGTGGCTATGACTCGAGCTAAAAAAGAACTTTATTTTACTTCGGCTGAAGATTATGGTTTAGCTCGTAAAAAGAGATTGTCTCGGTTTTTGATTGAGATGGGGTATAAAGATAAGCTTGAAGCTGGAGTTTCCAAAAACGGCTTATTAGTAGAGAAGCCTGATTTTTCTAAAGTTTCTGTCGGCAAAAGAGATGTTAAATATTTACCTAAACATTTTTCTTTTTCTCAGCTGGCTGCTTTTGAAAAATGTCCTTTGCAGTATAAATTTAATTTTATTTTGAAGGTTCCTATAAAAGGTAAAGCTGTCTTTTCTTTCGGAAAAACAATGCATAATACTTTTTATGCGTTTTTGAAATACGTCAACGAAAATGCTGGAAAAAAGAGTGACTTATTTGGTTTTGGGGATAAAAATAATAAAGATTCTTTTGGTTTATCTGATTTGTTGGAGATTTATGAAAAAAATTGGATCGGAGAATGGTATGAGAATAAAAATCAGAAAGAGGAATATTATAAACTTGGTAAAAAAATAGTTAAGGAGTTTTATAATGAGTTTGTTAAAAATCCTCCTGAGATTTTGAAGATTAATAATATTTTTGCTTTAGAAATGCCTTTTAATTTAAAGATAGGAGAACATACTTTATATGGAGTAATAGATAGGATAGATAAAACGGAGTCCGGGGTAGTTATTATTGATTACAAAACTGGAAAAGCGAAAGAGAAGTTGGTTTTAGAAGATAAAGAACAATTATTGATTTATCAGATAGCGGCTGAAGAGATTTTTAAATTAAAGCCCAATAAATTAGTTTATTATTATTTGAACGAGGGAAAGAAAGCGTCTTTTTTGGGGAGCGAAAAAGAGATAATAGAACTTAAAGAAAAGATAATACAAGAAATAGAGGATATTAAAACTAGCAATTTTAAGGCGACTCCTGGCAGGCAATGTGCCTTTTGTGATTTTAAAGATATATGTGATTTCGCGGAGAGATAGAAAGTTTGTGTTGATCTGAGCAAAGATTTAAAATAGAAAAATAATATATCATGGAATTACCTATTGATAAAATATTCTCAGTATCAGAATTCATCACTCTTCTTAATATTGGGTTGAAGAGTTCAAAGGTTAAGATTATTGGAGAGGTTGGAGAAGCTAAAACAGGACCAACGGGTCATGTTTATTTTACTTTGAAAGATGAGAAAGATCAGAGCATGATGAATTGCATAATTTGGAAATATAAATATGGGTTATATGGTATAAAATTACAGGAGGGTATGAAAATTATGGCTTCTGGTTATCCTGAAATATATTCTCTTTCCGGTAGGTTGTCTTTTATAGCTGAAACTATTGAGTTGGCTGGAGAAGGAGAATTAAAAAAGCAGTATGATGAATTAAAGAAAAAATTAGAAAGAGAAGGTATTTTTGCTTTAGAGAAGAAAAGGTCTATTCCAAAATATCCTCATAAAATAGGGGTTATCACTTCTCGACAAGGAGCTGTCATAGCTGATTTTCTTAATAATATAGGGAAGTTTGGTTTTAAAATTAAAATGATTGATTCTAGAGTTGAAGGTCAGGAAGCTGTTAGGGATTTATTGGCTTCGATAAAAACATTTAGAAAAAAAGATATAGATGTTCTTGTCATAATCCGTGGAGGAGGATCTTTAGAATCTTTGATGCCGTTTAATAATGAATTATTGGTCAGAGAAGTGTCTTCTTTCCCGGTTCCTGTAATAGCCGGTATAGGTCATGATAAAGATGAGCCTTTGGTGGCTTTGGCGGCAGACGCTTCAGAATCTACTCCCACTGCCGTGGCTAATTTGCTTAACGAATCGTGGGAACAAGCTTTTTTACTTTTAGAAAGATACGAGAGAGATATTGTTGGTCGTTATGAGATGATTTTAGATAATTATAAGGAGGTTGAAAATGAATTAAGAATTTCTCTCAGTAATTTTAAAAATGCTTTATTGAATGTTAAAATCAGACTTAGAGATTCATTAGATAAATCTTTGTCAGGTTTTAAATTATTATTATCTGCAGTAAATCAAAAAGTTATTCAGGCAGAAAAATCAGTTTTCTTTAATAATCCGGAGCGTCAGCTTCGTTTGGGGTACAGTATCTCCAGATGTAATGGGAAAATAATAAGAAGAACAGGGGATACTAAAGTTGGGGAGAATATGGATGTTAGAGTTTTAGACGGTATAATTATTTCTGAAGTTAAAAATATTAAAAAATAATAAAATTATGGTTAAAGACAAGTCAGATGTAAAAAATTTGAATAGCAATCTTAAAAAGCTTTCTGAAATTACGGAGTGGTTTGATGATCAGGAAGAGATTGACGTAGAAGAGGGTTTAAAAAAAGTGAAGGAAGCAGTTTCTTTAATAAAGGAGAGTAAGGGACGCTTAAAAGAGATTGAAAATGAGTTTGAGGAGATAAAAAAAGAAATAGAACCGGAGGAAGAATAGAAATATTTCTAAAATTAAAAATCGTCCTAGATGTATTGGCAGGGCGATTTTTTTGATAAAGTGAAACTGTGAAAGAATTTTTTAAGGCTTAACGTAATAATATATTAGAGTATATATGTATTTAAATGGAGATTATTTAAATAAAACAGATGAAGAATTAGTTGTTTTGACATTGAAAGATAAAGAAAATTATCAATATCTTATACAGAGATATAAAAACAAGTTGATGCGTTATATTGTTAGATTATCTGGTATAAAAACAGAAGATGCTGAAGGTATTTTACAGGAAGTGTTTATAAGGGTATATCAGAAATTAAATGACTTCGATACTTCTCTTAAATTTTCTTCTTGGATTTATCGTATTACTCATAATGAAATAATAGATCATTTGAGAAAGTCTAAGACCAGGCCTCAGGTAATTGATTCCGAATCAAATCTTATTGCTTTGGATTTATTGAAGGCAGATTTGGATATAATAAAAGATATAGATAAGAAATATTTTGCGGAGAATATAGAAAAAATTATAAATACTTTAGACGAAAAATATCGAAATGTAATTATTCTTAAATATAAAGAAGATAAGGATTATAATGAAATTTCAGATATTCTTAAAAAACCGCCGGGAACCATTGCTACATTATTAAAGCGCGCTAAAGAGCAGTTAAAAAAAGAAATATTAAAAAATAGCTCTTTATTGCAAAATTATGTCTGATATTAATAAAGAAACATTAAAAATAATTGAAGAAAGGAAAATTACTCCTGAACCAAGGTGGCATTTTATATTTAAAGATTATGTTCTTCGTTTCTTTTTTGCGATTTCAACGATTCTTGGAGGTATATCTATAACTACTATAATTTTTATATTGAATGGCTATGATTGGGATATTTATAAATATCTGGATAAAAGTTTGTTTGAGTATATACTTTCTTCAATTCCTTATTTATGGGTTTTTACTTTTATATTATTTGTAGTAATAGCTTATTTTAATTTTAAAAATACCAAAAGCGGATATAAACATGAAATATTAAAATTAGTATTAGTCAGCGTTTTGATAAGTGTTGCTATGGGAACGATTTTCTTTGCAGGTGGTCTTGATTCAGAAGTTCATGAAACATTTTCAGAGCAGGTTCCTTTTTATGAAAATCTTATTTATGATAAAGATGATATTTGGAATAATGTTGAAAAAGGGTTGTTAAGCGGGGAGGTGGTAGAAGTAAGAAACAAAGACGGATTCATTTTAAAAGATTTTGGAGGTCATCTTTGGCAGATAGATGAAAAGGGGCTTGGAACAACAACATTTTTTATTCAAAAAGGATCTGAGGTAAAGTTAATTGGTAATTTCGATGGCGGTAATATTTTCTTTGTAAAAGAGATTAGACCATGGCATTGTTGTGGGGAAAAGTAATTTTAATGAAAGAAAATTATTTTGTTTGCGTAGTAATAGATGAAAGGTCGAATAATTAATAATAAAAAAATTATATAAAAATATGTGCCCATTAAACTGAAAAAGAAGAAAAACAATTTAACAGCCATGTATTAACCGAAACTAACTCGCAGTATTGCGAGTAGGTTTCGTAGAATAATATAAAAATCCTGGTAACAGGATGTTTTTATTTATTTAAAAACATATTATAATTAAATTTATGAATAATAAAAAAATATTAATTGTGTTGGGAATAATTTTATTGATGGCAGGTGTAGTAATTTTTATTTTTCTTTTTCAGTTTTTTGCCCCACAAACAAAAGCTGATAAGGAATCGATTACGGTTAATCTTAATACGACAGAATCAAAATTGATTCCAAAATTGAAAGAGCAGGGATATATAAAGAGCGAATGGGCTTTTAATTTTGTTTTGGAAAACAAGGGTTGGCAGGGAAAAATTAAACCAGGAGGATATATTGTTTCAAAAAATATGAATGCTTGGCAGTTAGCAAATATATTGGTTAATAAGCCGAGTCAGAAATGGGTTGTATTACCCGAAGGTTTACGTAAAGAAGAAGTTGCAGATATTCTTCAGAAAGAATTTAGTTGGACAGAAGAAACAAAGACAGAATTTCTTATTAATAGTATGGAAGGTTATTTGTTTCCGGATACTTATTTGTTTAATCTAGATTATACCGGCCAGGAGGCAGCAAAAAGAATGGAAAACCAGTTTAATGAGAAGGTAGCAGATGTTTTTAAAAAAGCTGATGAGAAAAATATTAAGAATGACACATTAGTTGTTTTAGCTTCTCTTATCCAAAGAGAAGCCGCAAACGAAGAAGAAATGCCTTTAATAGCTGGAGTTATCTGGAGTAGATGGTTAAAAGATATGCCTTTTCAAATAGATGCTTCTATACAATATGCTTTGGGAGAGCCTGGAAATTGGTGGAAGAAGGTGACAACAGAAGACTATAAAATTGATTCTCCTTATAATATTTATATTAATAAGGGACGTCCTCCTGGTCCCATTTGTAACCCGGGCTTGGCGGCTTTAAATGCAGTGATTGATTCTGAAGAAACGGGTTATCTCTATTATCTTCATGATAGTCAGGGACAGATTCATTTAGCTAAAACCTATAAAGAGCATTTGGATAATATTAAAAATTATTTACTCAGTAATTAAAGTGATTTTTTAAAAATACCCGAAAGGGTATTTTTCTGTTAAAATGAATTAAAATATGGATAATAAAAAAAATCTGAAAGTCGGTTTAGCTTTATCGGGCGGAGGGGGAAAGGGTTACGCCCATATAGGCGTTATTAAGGTTTTGGAAAAAAACAATATACCCATTGATTTTATAGCAGGTTCTAGTGTTGGAGCTTTATTTGGTGCATTATATTCTTTTTTAAAAGATAGTCGGGAATTGGAAAAAATTTCTCTTAACAATGATTTCAAAAAATTTATTAATTTTATAATTGATCCTTCTTCTAATGGAGGATTAATCAAGGGGGATAAAATAAGAAAATATATTGCCGAAATAATAAATGACGCTAATTTTGATGATTTGAAAATTCCTTTCAGAGCGGTGGCTACCGATTTTGATACGGCCGAAGCTGTAGTTTTATCAAAAGGAGATGTTTCTTTGGCAGTCCAAGCCAGTACATCTTTTCCTTTTATTTTTAAACCGGTTTTATGGGATGATAAAATTCTTTGGGACGGGGGAATGTCAAACCCTTTACCAGTTGATGTTGTGAAAGAAATGGGGGCTGATATTGTAATTGGAGTAAATCTATATAATCAGACTATGTTTGAAAATAAAAATAAATCTAAAGAAAATGCTTATTGGATTTTTGTAAAATCTCTCGGAGCTCTTCAATATAACCTCGCTAAAGAATGTTTAAATTTGGCAGATGTTGTCATTAATCCTTCAGTTGATAATTTTGGATTAATCGGTCTTGATAGTTTTTTAAAAGGAAAAGGAAATGATTTTATTTTAAAAGGTGAAAAAGCGACCGAATTTGTTTTATCGACAATAAAAGAATTAATTAAAGAAATAGGGGAAAAAAATTGATTGTTGGCACGATTATTCTTTGATATAATAAACGAACATGGAAGAATTTATTTCGGAAAAAGAACTAAAAGAGTTGATGGAAATTGAAGGTGATACAAGGGGAACAACTTTTAAGGAGGATTATGATTTTATTTTATTAAAGAGAGGTAAAGAAGGACTGGAAAAGATAAAAGAGGTTTTAGTTAATCTTGGTAATCCGATAAAATTTGAAGAGGTACACGGATGGGAGTTTTATCCTGTGGGATTGGAGGCACTTATGTTGTTATTAATGAAAAAAGTCTTGAATTTCGGAGATGATGAAATTGAGGAATGCGGATTTTTCGGATCAAGAAGCTCTTTAATTATGAAGATTTTTTTCTCTCATTTTGTTTCAATTAAAATGTTTGCCGATCAGTCTCCTGTAATGTGGAAGAAATATTATACGAGAGGAATTTTAAAAGTTAAAGAATTTAATGAAAATAAAAAGCAAGCAATTTTGACTATAGAAAATTTTAGTCTTCATCCTCTACATTGTCTTCAGCTTAAGGGTTATTTTCGTGGAATCGTTGAAATGATTGTTAATGGTAAAGTAGTATGCGAAGAAACAAAATGTTTTCATCGTGGAGATCCTCTTCATGAGTTTACTATTAAGTATTAAAGGATATGGAAAAAACAATAGATAAAGAGGAATTAAGTAAACTGATTAAGGTAAGCGGAGAAGTTAGGGGAGTGGCTCTTAAAAGTCATGCTGATTTTATTCTTCAACAAAAAGGGCAAATAGAATTGGATAAATTGGAAAATATTTTAGTTGAACTGGGGTATCCTATAAAGTTTAAAGAAATTAAAACATGGGATTTTTATCCAATAGGGATAGAAATTATTGAAATGTTAATTATAAAAAATCTTTTTAATTTTGAAGATAAAAAATTTGAAGAGATCGGAACTTTCGGCTCAGTAAGTTCTTTTATTATGAAGCTTTTTATGAGATATTTCGGTTCAATAAAAATGGTGGCTAAAGAGGCTCCGTCAATATGGAGGAAATATTATACAATAGGGGAATTAAAGGTTAAAGAGCTTAATGAAAAAGAAAGATATATAATTTTGGATGTTGAGAATTTTTTAATTCATCCACTTCACTGTTTTCATCTTAAGGGATTTTTTTCTAGCGTTGTTCAAATGGTTACTAAAACAAATCCTAGTTGCGAAGAGACAAAATGCGTTCATCGGGGAGATTCTTTTCACGAATTTGTTATTAAATGGTAATTTAAAATATGGACAAACAAAACGAATTTAAAGATATTTTAGTAAAAATAAAAGCAACTTTCCTACTGAGAGAAGTTTTAATACCTGTATTTGCCACAATTGTTATTCTTTCTAAGCTTACCGGCACTCTTTTTCATACGGTTAATGTGGTTTTTCTTATTATTGTACTGTTTATTTGGTTTTTAACTGGGTTTTTATTCAGGTTTTTAATCAGTAAGCAGAAAACTGCTTCTAGTGTGGGTAATTTGTATTTTGGCTATATTACATTAATAGAATTTCCTTTATTAACAGCTATTATTTATAATATTGGAGCTGTAGAATGGATGGGCTCTATTTTCTTTTTATTCCCCATTGTTTTTTCGGGAATAATTTTTCCGAGAAAGAAAGTTATTTTAATTTGTACAGCGGCTGGTATTTATTATTTGCTCATAGTTATTTTGATGCATTTTAATATTATTCCTTTTGAATATACTTTTATTAAGGATTTTAGTTCGCAGGAAATGAGAAATTATATTATTAATAGTATTTTTTTCGTGATATCGGTTTTTTATGGAATAGGGTTAAGTGCTAATCTTTTTAGTGAGATTCTTACAAAAAAAACCATAGAGTTAGAGGATATAAAAGATAGCCTAGAGGAAGAAAGAGGTTTTCTTGAAGTAAGAGTTAGTGCAAGAACAAAAGAACTTGAGGAAATGGCTAAGAGTTTGGAAGGTAGGGTTGAAGAAAGAACTAAAGAAATTAAAGAGAAAATGGATGAATTAGAAAAATTTCACGGGCTGGCTGTGGGTAGAGAGATAAAAATGGTTGAGCTAAAGCAGAGACTGAAAGAAGCTGAAGAAGAATTGGAAAAAATGAAAGAGAAACAAAAAAGTTAAGCTTGATTTTTTTGGTAAAACTTAATAAAAATAAATTTAAACAGTTTCCGAAAAAGGAATCTGTTTTGTTTATGCTCTTGCTAGTTTTTCAAATACAGGGTAACATTATGGAAATGACTTTTTTGACTAAAAAGATAAGCTGGTGGAAAGCATTTTTATTATTTTTAGTTTTTATTTGCTTGACTATTTTATTGGAAATATTATTAATAAAGTAATATCTTTATGACAGAATATTTAACTCCAGCCGGGCTGGAAAAATTAAAAAAGGAATTGGACTATTTAAAAAATGTTAAAAGAAGAGAAGTTGCAGAAAAACTTAATTATACTGCTTCTTTTGGCGATCTTTCAGAAAATGCGGCTTATGACGAAGCTAAAGATGCTCAGGGTTTTTTGGAGGGCAGAATTGCTGAATTGACAGAAATAATTTCCGCGGTAAAAATTATTGAGAAAAAAAGTACAAAAGAAGTTCAGATAGGATCTACTGTTTTACTTTGTTCTGCCGGTCAAAAAGAAAAATTTCAGATTGTCGGTCCGGAAGAAACAGATATATCAAGCGGTAGAATTTCATATCAGTCTCCTTTGGGGCAGGGTATTTTGGGAAAACCAAAGGGAAGTAAAGTTGTTATTCAAACTCCAGAAAGTAAAATAGAATATAAAATAGTTGAGATCAGTTAGCTACAACTTGATTTTTTATAGGATAGGTATAGTATGGAAGTAGAGCCGAGAGTTCGGAACTACAAATAGCCATACTATTTGCAACTCACATTTGTTAGGAGTTGCTTTTTATTTAAAATGACCAGTCTGAAAAAAAATATTACAAAACAGCATTTTTTAGACAGCCAGAGAGAAGGGCCTGTTCCAGCTGAGAATCATAATTCTCAGAAACAACAATTCCTGTTAGAGCATAATAAGCTGTCTCCTTTGAACTTGCAGGCTACTACAGGGTTACTTTCTCTTTTTAAATCAAAAAGATTATCTCTTTTTAAAGATGATAACTGGCCAATAGATAAGCTTCGCAGACCTTTTGTTTTGTGGCTTACTTCTCTGACCTCAAAAGAAAGAGAAGATCTTGGCATGGAGGGTAGAACACAGATTAATTAATATATATATGAAGAATAAACATAATTCTAATGCGACCGGCAATAGAGTGAGACATCGTAAATTTAAGAAAAAGCATAGGAATAAGGTTCCTAGAAAACAAAAGCATAACGATTCTTATTCTAAAAAATAATATTTGATTTAAATCGGTAAAAATCGCCCCTCGGGTGGTTTTTATTTTTCATTAATATTTTCACTAATAGGTTTGTTTTTTTGCGGGCCTATTTTGCTATTGCGGTGTTTTTCTTCCCACGGTAAAATACATTAATATTTAAGAATATGAAGATTAATTTTAAAAGATACTTTCTTTATTTGATCAGATGGCAGTTATCTACTCCTATTTTGGCTATCGCTTTAATATGGCTTGCCACTTTAAATAAATGGGTAGCGACGATTATTGCCAATTTAGTTGGAGGGCTTATCTTTTTTTGGGTAGATAAATTAATTTTTACTTCTGAAAAATTAGCTAACCAGTGGGAAGTTAGAGAGAATATTCGTTGTGCTGATTGTGGAGAAGTAAAAAGAGGGTATAGACTGGCTAAGGCTAAGAATTATGATAAAACTACTGACAAAGCTCCTCAGTTCAGATGTGAGAAATGTTCTGAGAAAAAAACAGAAGAATTAAGAAAAATAGGAATACAAATATGACATTTGAAGAATATCAAAAGCTTTCAAGAAAAACAGCTATTTATCCCGATAAAGATAACAATTTTGTTTATCCTACTTTGGGGCTTGCCGGAGAATCGGGAGAGGTGGCTGAAAAGATTAAAAAGATTTTGAGGGATAACAAAGGAATTGTTGATGATTTAAAAAAACAGGAATTGTCAAAGGAGCTTGGAGATGTCTTATGGTATGTTTCTCAGTTGGCTACTGAACTGGGTTTATCTCTCGACGAAATAGCGTCTTTAAATATCGAGAAATTATATTCTCGTTTTGATAGGAATAAAATATCAGGAGAAGGAGATAATAGATGAAAAAAAAGAAAAAGTATTTAAATATAATTTTACTTTTAGCTGCTTTAATCATGTTAGTAGGTTTTTATTATTTATATAGTACTAACGAAGACAGAAAGTTAAAAAATGAAATAGGGCAGATGATAATGATAGGGTTTCGGGGGACTGAAGCTAAACCAGGCTCCTATATCACAAAAGTTTTAAGAGAAGTGAAAGTGGGTGGAGTTATTTTGTTTGATTATGATGTTCCTTCAAAAAGTTATAATCGTAATATTATTAATCCTGAACAGGTAGAAAATCTTATTTCTAATTTAAAATTATATTCTTCTGAACCATTACTTGTGGCTGTTGATGCAGAAGGAGGGAAGGTTAATCGTCTAAAAGAAACATATGGCTTTTCGCCCATTCTTTCCCCAAAAGAGATGGGGGAGGAGGGAAACACCGTAAGTACGACCAAAGAGGCCGGGAAGCTGGCTTTTGAGCTAAAAACACTAGGCTTTAATATGAATATGGCACCGGTGGTTGATGTTGATGTGAATCCTGAAAATCCTGTTATTGGTGCCTTGGGCAGATCTTTTTCTGCTGATCCTCAACAGGTGTTTTTGGATGCTAGTGCTTTTATAGAAGCTCACAAAAAGGAAAATATTATTACTGTGGCAAAACATTTTCCAGGACACGGCAGTTCTCAAAATGACAGTCATTTAGGCATGGTGGATGTGACAGATACTTATAAAAAGGAAGAATTAATTCCTTATCAAAAAATTCAGCAGGCAGGACTTTTGCAGGTTGTAATGACAGCTCATATTATTAATAGGAATATTGATGAGAATTATCCCGCCACTCTTTCTTCCAGATTTTTACAGGATATATTAAGGGGCGGAATAGGATTCAAAGGAGTTATAATATCTGATGACATGCAAATGGGGGCTATTACCTCAAACTATGGGTTTGAAGAGGCAATAGTTTTAGCTATTAATGCCGGTTGTGATATTTTAATAGTTTCTAATAACGGGTCAACGGGATATGACGAAGACATGCCGTATAAAGTCAGGGATACTATTTATAATGCGGTTAAAGACGGTAAAATATCTCGGGAAAGGATAGCAGAATCTTATAGCCGTATAAGTTTGCTAAAAAGTAATTTGGAATAGAATATAGAATAAGATATAATTAATCAATATGGAAAAAATAGGTATTATTACAGATGAAGCAGCTGATTTAACTCAGGAGATAATTGAGAAAAATAAGATAGTCGTGGTCCCTGTTAAATTAAATTGGCCGGAATTGGATAAAATGTCGGGAAATAATACTTTTCAGAAGATGAGAGAATTGGAGAAGAATAAGATTGAAAGTTTTGGTAAAACCTCTCAACCGTCAGTAAAGGATTTTTTAGATAGATATAATTTTCAGCTTGAAAGGTTTGAAAAAATTATTTGTATTACTTTAACATCAAAATTATCCGGAACATATAATTCAGCTATACAGGCGAAAAGTTTTTTGAAACCGGAAGATAGAGAAAGAGTTTTTATCGTAGATTCTTTAAGTGTCAGTGCTAGCCAGGCTTTACTTGTTTTAAAAGCAGTTGATTTGGTAAAAGAGGGGAAAATAGTTACACAGATAGTAAAAGATCTGGAGAAATTTATTTCGAAGATTTCTTTTTTCGTAATTGTCAGCGATCCTAAATGGCTGGAAACTTCTGGCAGAATATCTCATATTGCTGCTAATTTATTGAGAGGGTTGTTAAGATCAGGAATTAGACCTTTATTAGCTTTAAAAAATGGTAAGTTAACTCCAGCTGGTTTTAAAACTGATGCCAGAGATATACCTACGGCTCTTTTTAAACAATTTGAAGCTAAAATAGGAAAAACAAAAAATAAAATCAGAATCGTTATTACTCATGGGGATGATTTAAAGGGGTCTCAAAGATTGAAAGAAATGATTGAAGTAAAATTTAAAAATACGGAAGTTGTTTTCATGAACAACATTAACAATATTGTCGGGGCTGTATGCGGTCCTGACGCGATAGTTCTTTCTTGGTGTGAAAATAATTAATAATTGAATATTTTAAAGGTCGACTCTCTTCATTAAAGTCATAAATTTTTATTTATGAAAATAACAGAGAGCAAAAATTTAAAATACACCAAGCAGCCATTTTATTATTATTTTGAGGGCAGTGAAAAGGCTAATCCCGAAAAATGCATACTCAGCAGTTTTCATAATATAGACGATAACCTGGAAATTCATTTTAAGAACGGCACAGTGGCTTTCATTAATGCCCTGAGCCCTGAGGGAGGAAGAGAGTTATATACTATTGAGGAAAAGTTGAGAGACTTTATTGGAAAGCATTACGGAGAAATTATATCTGCCGATTTCTAATCTAAATGACTACTTTATATTGGATAATTTTCGCCACTTTTGTAATAAGCCTGATTTCCTTTATTGGAGCTTTGACTTTATTTCTGAAGGAAAAAATATTAAACCAAGCCCTTCTTATTTTGGTTGCTTTTTCGGCGGGCGCCCTGCTTGGAGATGTATTTTTTCATTTGTTACCGGAGGTCATTAAAAATGTCGGGGTTAGTGAAAAAGCTCTTTTAAATGTTTTTTTATATCTATTATCGGGGTTTTGTCTTTTTTTTATTTTGGAGCAGTTTCTCAGTTGGCATCATCATCACTCCGCTTCGCACCCTGAGGTAAAATCTTTTTCATATTTAATTTTAGTTTCTGATGGCTTACATAATTTCATTGATGGTTTAATAATAGCCGGTGCTTTCTTAACAAGTTTCCCGATAGGTTTGGCTACTAGTTTAGCGGTTATTTTTCATGAGATTCCTAAAGAAATCGGAAATTTTGCTGTATTGGTTTATGGAGGGCTTAAAAAAACTAGAGCTTTATTTTTAAACTTTATTTCAGCTACTATTGCGATTTCTGGAGGAATAATAGGTTTTTTTATTTTTAAGAATATGGAGAGTGGTATTTTAGGTCTTTTGTCTTTTAC
>Ga0247841_10002966_pt1 | contig 32481 bp, 25 predicted proteins | sample LaCruzMarch2015__2_FD_192410 | JGI IMG/M metagenome (GOLD analysis project Ga0247841, IMG submission 192410) | Freshwater microbial communities from meromictic Lake La Cruz, Castile-La Mancha, Spain - LaCruzMarch2015_18m | ecosystem: Environmental > Aquatic > Freshwater > Lake | place: Spain...
GGTAATGAGCTGGCAGATATCTACCTGAAAAAGATTACCAAATGGAACGATTCGGCGATAGCATCACTTAATCCGGACCTTAGATTGCCCGATGCTCCCATAGCTGTTGTCTTCCGCTCGGACGGCTCCGGCACAACTTATATCTTTACCAATTACCTTTCCAAGATCAGCCAGGATTGGAGCTCGCGCGTTGGTAATGCAACGTCTGTGAAATGGCCCGGCGACATCGGCGGACAGGGAAATGCCGGCGTAGCCGGCCAGGTACAGCAGATCCCCAACTCTATAGGATATGTAGAGCTGGCCTATGCAGAACAGAACAAACTGGCCTGGGCTAAGCTTAAGAACGCCGCGGGCAACTTTATTGAACCTTCCCCCGAGGCGACTACCAGGGCAGCCGAGGGCGTATCGCTTCCGGATGACATGAAGGTGATGCTGACCAATTCAGCCAATCCTGAGGCGTATCCCATAGTCGGATTCACATGGATACTGGTATATGTTAATCAGAAAGATAAGGATAAGGGAGTGGCCCTGGCGAAGATGCTCTGGTGGGCGATCCACGATGGTCAACAGTTTACCGGGCCGCTTACGTATGCAAGCCTGGCAGCCCCAGTGGTATCAAAGGCTGAAAATGCCATTCTCTCTATAAGGTACCAGGGACAACCTTTAATCACCCGCTGACCGGGCGGCAAATAAGTAATTAGTTCAGGAAATGAGGGGAAGGTCCACCTTGCCTGAATTTCCTGTTCATCCAGTTTATAATAGCGATTAATGGTGATGGATAAGAGCAGACCTGATACATCCCTTTCAGCAGGCATGAGCGATAATAAAGCTGTCAGCCGGGCACGTATCGGAGACAAGATCTTTTTAAGGCTAACGCTTTTATTCGGACTTTTAATTGTTGCGATCCTGATTGGGCTGCTCATCACCCTCAATATTGACGCCTGGCCAGCGATCCAGAAGTTCGGGGTTTCATTCCTCACATCTACCGAGTGGGACCCGGTTAAAGACGAGTTTGGAGCGCTGCCGGCCATCTATGGCACTCTGCTGAGCTCTCTGATCGGACTGATCATCGCTGTGCCAATTAGTCTTGGTTCAGCTATTTTCCTGAGCGAGCTCGCCCCCCAATGGATGCGCAAGCCGTGCTCTTTTCTCGTCGAGATGCTGGCTGCCATACCGAGCGTGATCATAGGTCTGTGGGGACTGTATGTAATGGTACCCTTTATCAGAAACCCTGTAGAGACATGGCTGGGGAGCGACCTGGGCTTCTTGCCCCTCTTCCAGGGGCCTCCTTTCGGGGTGGGTTTTCTATCCGCCGGGATCATCCTGGCAATCATGGTTATACCCATTATCACGGCGGTCAGCCGTGAAGCTGTGCGTGCGGTTCCCCTGACCCAGCGCGAAGCCATGTTAGCCCTGGGGGCAACCCGTTGGGAGATGATTACCAGATCGGTCCTGCCCTATTGCCGCTCCGGGTTGGTGGGCGCCGTGATACTGGGGCTGGGCCGTGCCCTCGGCGAGACTATGGCTGTAACAATGGTTATAGGCAATGCCTATGCCCTGTCGCCGTCGCTGTTCTCACCTGGGGCGACGATTGCCAGTAAAGTGGCAAGTGAATTTAATGAAGCTTCCGGGGATTTATATATCGGCAGCCTTATAGAGCTGGCCCTTGTGCTCTTCGCCATCACGCTGCTGGTCAATATAATTGCCCGTCTGCTGGTATGGGGTACAGTGTCCGTCAGGGGGACCGGCGAATGAAGATATATGATGGCTATATAGCGCGCAGGCAGCTCAGCCGAGTGATGCTCGTACTATGCGGATGTGCCACCGGCATAGTTATAATAGTTCTTGTCCTGATACTCGGTTATACGCTGGTCAATGGCATATCTTACCTGAGCCTGGATTTCATAACGCAGCCGGCCAAACCGGTGGGTGAGGCTGGGGGTGGGATGCGGGATGATATTTACGGCACCTTTATTCTGGTGGGGCTCGCCTCGGTCATCGCTCTGCCGGTCGGACTGATGGCGGGCATATTTCTGGCTGAGTTCGCCGGGCCCAAAGCGGCCGCGGCCATACGCTTTGCAGCGGACATACTGGCGGGGGTGCCCTCGATTATCGTCGGTGTTTTTGCCTATGCCATACTCGTCCGTCCCATGCATACCTACTCAGCCCTCTCCGCCGGCGTTGCCCTGGCGATAATCATGATTCCGGTAGTGGCGCGTACGGCCGAGGAATCGCTGCGGCTCGTACCGAATTCGCAGCGCGAGGCAGCGCTGGCCCTTGGCATAAGCCGATGGCGAATGACCCTGGGCGTGATCGTGCCAGGCGCTGTCACCGGCATAGTCACGGGCGTTATGCTTGCCGTTGCACGCATCGCCGGGGAGACGGCGCCGCTTATATTTACCGCCCTGGGAAGCGCCTTCGGTGTACAGGGTTTGGCTGAGCCGATCGGAGCGTTGCCGTTGCAGATATATCGCTATGCTCTATCTCCATATAGCGATTGGCAGAAGCAGGCCTGGGCGGCTGCCTTCCTGCTAGTCTTTCTCGTACTCGGCATAAATATAATCGTGCGACTGGTCAGCGGCAGGAAAAATATGTAGGTGCATGTGAAAGTAAGTTAGAGGACACAGTACTATGATAAACAATATGCTCGGACACGATATCAAGACGGAAGCCGTCCATAAGAAAAGCAACGGCATGCTGCATCCACCGAGATGTATATTGACAGTGGAAAAACTAAACGCCTGGTATGGCAACAGGATGGTGATCCAGGATATAAGCATGGACATAGGCGCTCAGCGCATCACCGCCCTTATCGGTCCCTCCGGCTGCGGTAAGTCGACATTCATACGCTGTCTAAACCGCATGCACGAAGTGTCGGAAGGGGGAAGGGTGACTGGCCGGGTGTTAATGGATGGCCAGGATATTTATGCCCCGCAGGTCGATCCGGTTGCCGTCCGCCGCCGTGTCGGAATGGTGTTTCAAAAGGCCAGCGTGTTCCCCACCATGTCCATCTTTGGCAATGTGGCGTCGGGAATAAGCCTGACGCGGTTCTGGAGCAGGAGTGGAGATTTGAAGGACATTGTCGAGCACAGCCTGAGGAAGGCGGCGCTCTGGGAAGAGGTGAAAGATAAGCTCGACCAGCCGGGCGCCTCGCTGTCGGGCGGCCAGCAGCAGCGCCTTTGTATCGCGCGCGCCATCGCCATCGAGCCCGAGATCATACTGATGGATGAACCATGTTCGGCGCTGGATCCTATCTCAACACTCAGGATAGAGGAACTGATGCTGGATTTGAAGAAATACTATACGGTCGTCATCGTTACGCATAATATGCAGCAGGCAGCACGCGTGTCGGACTGGACTGGTTTTCTGCTGTTGGGCCAACTGATAGAGTACTCCCCGACCAAAGAAGTCTTCACGGTGCCCAAAGATAAACGGACGGAGGATTATATTACAGGGCGTTTCGGTTAAAGGAGGTTGAATATGCCGAGAGATTCTTACCAGAGAAATCTTCGCGAATTGCAGGATGAGGTGTTGGTCCTGGGGAGTATGATCGAGAAGGCACTCGAAAGGTCCATGCAGGCCATCAAGGCGCGTGACCTTGACCTGGCTAAAGCAGTGATTTCGGAAGATAAAAGTGTAAATAAAAAACGCTTCGAAATCGAGGAAAAGGCCCTGGATATAATATCGTGCCAGGCGCCCATGGCCAGCGATCTCAGGATACTTTTGGCCATACTGTTCATCGTACAGGACCTCGAGAGAATGGGCGACCATGCTGCCGGCAATGCCAAAATTGCGCTGATGATAGGCAATGAACCGCCCCTCAAACCGCTGATAGACCTGCCCAGGATGAATGAAAAGACCATTGACATGCTGCACCGCAGCCTGAATGCGTTCATCATTCATGACGCGGAAGCGGCCCGCAAAATTGTGCCGGAGGACGATGAGATCGACAACCTGTATGACCAGGTCTTCAGGGAGTTGCTAACATTTATGATGGAGGATCCTCGCACCATCACCAGAGCCACCAGGCTGATGTGGGTGGGGCACAACCTGGAGAGGACGGGTGACAGAGTCACCAATATCTGCGAGAGGGTGGTGTTTATGGTTACCGGCAAGATGGAGGAGTTGAACGTTTCGACGTACTAACGAGCGGATTAAAAGGACCTACTTTATGTATAGAGGCGTACCTTCAGGTGCGCCCGCACCCGGATTTCACTCTTCCTCTTTGCTGACCAGGATACGTCCATCCACCACCAGGTAGAATTGGCCTTCCGGCAACACCTTGACTGGGTTTAAGTCCATCTCCAGTATCTGAGGGTGGTTATCGGCCATGGCAGATATACGTAACAACAGCTCCTCGATGGCCGGGATATCCGCCCGCTTCGAGCCCCTCCAGCCTTCCAGCAATTGGTAGGCCTTGACCGACTTGATCATCTCGTGTGCATCGATGTCGGTCAGCGGATGGATGTTGAAAGTGACATCCTGGAAAAGTTCTACATAGATCCCGCCTAGGCCGAACATCATGAGAGGGCCGAAGGCCGGGTGCTGCGTAACGCCCACGATTACTTCGACTCCGCCCTGTACCATCTTCTGGATGATCACCCCCTCCATCTCGGCGCTTTTGCCTACCCCTTCCAGGTTCTCCCTGATCTTGGCAAAGGCTTTCTCCACCTCGTCTCCTGCCCGGCAATCAAGGATCACACCCTCGACGTCGGTCTTATGGGAGATGGAGGGGGAGAGTATTTTCACCGCCACGGGGCAGCCGATCTCCTCTGCTGCAGCTACGGCCTCTGAAGGTGTCCGGGCCATCTTCAAGGTGACGAATTTTATGCCGTAGCACTCAAACAGCCCCAGGATGGCTTCGGCGTCCAGCCATACCTGGCTCCGGCCCGATTTTTCAAGGGCTGAACTGATGATGTGGTCCGCCCTCTCTTTGTCGATATCAGGGAACTCGGGTATCTTGCCGGCCGGCCTCTTCAGCCGCTGGCTGAATTCCACGGCGCGTGATAGGGCGCCCGCCGTCGATTCGGGGAAAGCGAACGAAGGCACCACCCTCCTTTCATGCGGGCCAAGCTCGATCCCGGCGCCCCTTAAGCCCAGGAAAGACGTGACAAGCGGCTTGCCGGATTCGCGGTACAGAGGGGCTACCTCGCGGATAACGGCTGAAAATTCCTCGGACATCCTTGTTATGGGCGCTATAAATATGACTACTACCATGTCCACATTGGTGTCCTTGAGCAACAGCTTGAGGGCGTCCCCGTATTGCCCTATGGAGACCTCCGGTGACATGTCGATGGGATTCGACACATTGGCGCGGGACGGCAATAAAGCTTTGAGCTGTGACGTAATCTCAATAGACAGTTGGGGAACCTCGAGACCCCTGCCCCTGCAGGCTTCAGCGGTCAGCAGCGCCGGCCCTCCTGCGTTGGATATAATAGCTACCCTGTTACCCTGCGGCAGAGGCTGATTGGCCAGCAGGCTACCTGTGTCGAAGAGGTCCTCCAGTGTGTCGGCCCGCAATATGCCCGCCTGCTTGTAAAGCGCTTCGGTGGCAGCCTGGTCGGTGGCCATGGCGCCGGTGTGCGAAGTGACCTTCCTGGTTTGGGCAGTGCCGCGGTTGCCGGTCAGAGAAATGACCGGTTTCTTGGCTGTGATGCTTCGCGCGATGCGCGTGAACTTCCTGGGGTTGCCGAACGACTCCAGGTAAAGCAGTACGACGTCGGTATCCGGGTCGTCCTCCCAGTACTGTAGCAGTTCGTTGCTGGATATGTCGGCACGGTTGCCTATACTTACGAAGGTGGAGAGGCCGATGTGCAGGCTGGTGGCGTACATCAGGATGGCCGAACCCAGCACACCGCTCTGGGTGGCAAAGGCTATATTGCCGTGAGGCGGCACCACGTTGGAAAAAGTGGCATTCAAATTTATTTCAGGATTGGTATTTATCATCCCCATGCAGTTGGGACCCAGCATGCGCATGCCGTAGCTGCGTATGGTGGTGAGGAGCTTGTTTTGCCTTTCAATCCCTTCACCGCCGACATCGGCGAAGCCCGTGCTCAGCACCACGACGCCCCTGGCGCCCTTGTGCGCGCTTTCCTCTACCACCTGCTGGACCTTATCGGCCGGTATAGCGATTATGGCCAGGTCGATGTCCCCCGGTATGTCGAGGATGGAGGGGTAGGCCTTGATAGCTGCTATTACCTCGGCGTTGGGGTTGACCGGATATACTACGCCCTTAAAATCCTGCTGTATGAGATTGCGGAAGACGAAGTTACCGATGGTGTTGGGCCTCCTGGAGGCCCCGATGACGGCTACCGACCGTGGATTGAGAAAAGCCCGCAGGGAGGCAATGGATGTGAATTTCTCGCGCTCGGATGATTTTTTCTCGACAACCTCGGTGGGGGCCAGGTCGAGCAGACCTACATAAGTCGTGCCCTGGTATTGCCTCTGCATGGTGAAGCCGCTGTTGATGAGAACGTTCATCATGTCCTTGTTCTCTGCCAGCACCTCGGCTTCGAACGTGTTCATACCCTTGTCGCGCGCGATGTAGGCGAGCTGGTCCAAGAGGTGCGTGCCGATGCCCAGTCCCTGGTACTTGTCCTCCACCTCGAAGGCTATCTGCGCTCGGTTAGCCCCTGGCTGCCTGGCATAGCGCCCCACCGCGATGATGCGTTCGTCAGGTCCCTCTCCCAGCGTACCTACCAGCGCAAAGGTATCGACGTAATCCACAGTGCAGAAACGACGCGCCTCTTCCTTCGACATATGGGTCAGGACATGGTGGAATCGCAGGTAAATGGTCTGCTTACTCATGCGGTTGAAAAGCGCCAGCAGCCTTTCCTCGTCCGACATGATGATGGGGCGAAGATGCAGACTTGAGCCGTCCTTGAGAGCTACGCTGATCGAATACTTCTCGAAGCTTTTACTGTCCAGATCCGCCATCACCATTGCACTCCTTCACATGATGGGCCCAATCGGGCCAATCAGCTCATATTATACAGAAACCGGGGAAATGGATATCCTGGCATCCGCCACTACGCAGCCCTGTCCGGTGGGCATGGCTATGAGGGGATTGAGGTCAAGTTCCTGTATTTCGGGTATATCCTCTATCATGGCAGAGACCCTGAGAAGCAGGTCCTCGATAGCTTGGGTGTCGGAGGGCGGTGCGCCCCTCCACCCATCCAGTATCTTGTGCGCCTTGAATGAGGCCAGCATATCCCGGGCATCGTAATCGGTCAGCGGGTGGATCCTGAAATCCACGTCTTTGAACAGCTCGGTATAGATACCTCCCAGGCCGAACATTATGAGGGGGCCGAAGAATTTGTCCTCTGTGACGCCCACTATAAGCTCGACGCCGCCCGATAGCATCTTCTGTACTGTCACGCCCTGCATCTCGGCCCTGCGCGAGATCTTCTTCAGGTTTTGCTCGATCTGGCCATATGCCTTCTTTACCTCGGCCGCGGAGTTCAGGTTCAGAACTACCCCACCCACATCGGTCTTGTGCGAAATAGTCGAAGAAAACAGTTTCAATGCCACCGGGTAGCCGATATTGTCCGCCATTTTAACCGACTGTTGCGGTGTGGTGGCGACGCCGGATTGAGCGAACTTGATGCCGTAGGCAGAAAAGAGGTCGACTATCTCTCCCGTGTCCAGCCAGACAGGATGCTGACCTGTTCGGGAAAGTGCGGTCTGGATGACCGTTTCAGCCTTGGTTTTATCTGTGTCAGTGAATGTGGGTACGGTGCCCACGGGACGTTTAAGCCTCTCGCTGTATTCGTAGGACTTCGCCAGCGCGTGCGCAGTAGATTCAGGGAATACATAGGAAGGAACGTAACCTGCTTCCTTGGAGCCTACTATCAGCCTCGATTCAAGGCCGAGGAAATTGGCCAGGACGGGTATGCCTTTGGCACGGAAGGAAGGGGCCACCTCGCTAATTACGCCCCGCATCAGCTCAATGAGGAACTCCATGGGCGGGATATAGATGATGATGAGGGCGTCGATGTCCTCCTGCAGTATCACGTTGAGAGCCTGCCGGTACTGGTCGGGAGACACGGCGGCAGTCGTATCTATAGGGTTCATGTAGCTTGACTTGGGAGGCAGGAATGATTTAAGTGCGCTTCTGGCCTTATCCGAAAGGATGGGCAGCTGGAAGCCCCGGGCCGACAGGGCATCGGCCGCCATTATGCCGGCGCCGCCGCCATTGGTTAAAATAGCTACACGGTTGCCCTTCGGTACCGGTTGGTTTGACAGCAGCAGGGCTGTGTCGAAAAGCTCTTCAAGTGTATTGCACCTCAACATACCGGTCTGCTTGATAAGCGCGGTGGTAGCAGTGTCATCCGATGCCAGCGCGCCCGTGTGAGAGGCGGCCGCACGCGCGCCCACCGCCGAGCGCCCGCTCTTAACTATTACAACAGGCTTCTTGAGTGTTGTCTCGCGTGCAATGCGGGCAAACTTACGGGGATTGCCGAATGATTCCAGGTAAAGCAGTATAAGATTGGTGTCCGGGTCCTCTGCCCAGTACTGCAGCAGCTCGTTGCCGGTGACGTCCGCTCCGTTGCCGATGCTGACGAAATTTGAGAGGCCCAGGTTGATCTGAATGGCATAACTGATGATGGCGCCGCCGAGCGCTCCACTCTGGCTGCCGAAGGCTGTTTTACCATGCAACGGGTAAATCGGCGCAAAGCTGGCATTCATATTGACGGTGGGATTGGTGTTCTGGATACCCAGACAATTGGGGCCGATGATGCGCATACCGTATGCCCCCGCTGTCTTCAGCAGTTTCTTCTCCCTCTCGATGCCTTCCCCCCCCATCTCGGAGAAGCCGGCGGTTATGATAACCAGGCTTTTCACTCCCTTCCTGCCGCATTCCTCGATGATCGGCTGCATCCTCTCAGCCGCCACTGCTACGATCGCGAGGTCCACCTCGCCGGGAATATCCAGAACTGACGGGTAAGCTTTGATCGAGGAGACGACCGTATCTTTGGGGTTGACCGGGTAGATCACGCCGTTATACTCGTTTTTAATCAGGTCTTTAACCAGTGCGTTGCCGATACCCGGCTTGTTGGACGCGCCGATGACGGCAATGGAGCGCGGGAACATAAATTTTCGGATTGAGGCGATGGAGGCTATCTTCTCACGCTCCGCCGACTTCTGCTCCACCAGCGGCGTCTGGGCTATGCTGTATACACCCCTCCAACCGTGAGATTCTACTATTCTCTCGAGCTGTTTGAAGCCGCTATCCTGAAGCACGTCGATCATATCGGTATTCTCCGGCAGCACCTCGGCTTCGAAGACACCGATGCAGTGCTCGCGGGCGGCCGCGGCCAGCAGCTCCAGCAGGTGCGTGCCGATTCCCTTGCGCTGGTGGGGGTCCTCGACTATGAAGGCGATCTCCGCCTTGTCCGGCTGGGGCAGCCTCCAGTAGCGGCCGACTCCTATGATGCTTTCCTTCGTCCCCTCTCCCTGTATCCCCACTACGGCAAAGGTGTTATCGTAGTCTATATTCGAATATTGGTGCGCCTCTTCCCGGGATAGGTCTGTAAGCACATGGTGATAGCGCAGGTAGATGGTGCGCCCGCTCAGGCGCAGAAAGAAAGACATCAACCGGTCTTCATCGTCGGGCATGATCGGCCTGAGATGTAATACCGAGCCATCCTTAAGGGCGACAGTCCTGTTGAACCTGTCCAGTCCGCTGATGTCTGTGCTTTCTGCCATGGCTATGCTCCTGCTTAATAGCTGCTCAATACATTAAGATATTAGCATATTGAAGCGGGATAGGGGGGTAAACGGTCCGCGGAAAAACGTATGGACGGGCCTTTAAGCCCGTCCATTAGCGACAATTACGTGTGAGGACAGATTATAAGACCTAGCTGTTGTTAAGGGAACAGATGAAGCCACGCCCCTGCTTCCGCAATTTATACCTTGGCCTGGAGCGCCCTGATAGTCTCCTCGGCTTCGGCAACTATCCGCTCTATGAGTTCTTTGCAGGTGGGCAGGTCGCGTATGCGGCCCACTACCTGGCCGAAGGGCACCACGCCGTTCTCCAGGTCGCCCTCATCCAGTATCTTACCCAGTGCGTCGATGCCTATGGCCTGCTGCGCCAGTTGCTGGACCCCCCTCTTTTGAAGGCTGCCGAAGAGCAGTTTCCAGATTGGGGTATCAACTTGTTTTCTCATCGCCCATCCGGCCTTCAACGCATCCATGTACGATGTCTTGCTGTTGGCCATCTCGAGGGCGCGCTTGTTGGCGTACCAGCGCCCGGGCAGGCCGTCGATACCGGCTGAGTATATGGTCTCTTCCATCTGGCATTTCATAGCGGTCTGCTTGATGTTGGGGTGAACGTCGCATTCCTGGCTTACCACGAAACGCGTGCCCATGGCGATGGCGTCTGCTCCCAACGCTAGCGCCGCAGCCAGCCCGCGCCCGTCGCAGTACCCGCCCGCGGAGATGATGGGTATTTTTACCTTGCTCGCGATCTGGGGAAGAAGCACCATGCCTCCTACATCACTTCCATGAGCGGCTGCTTCATGGGCGGTAACGATAATAGCGTCCGCACCCTGCTCGGCCGCCCGGATGGCGTGCCGTTCCGTAGCTACCGTGGATATTACCTTGCCGCCGTATGTGTGGGCTTGCTTGATGATCCAGTCGCCCTTGCCCAGGGCGAAGTTGATAATAGGAGCCTTCTCAGCCAGCGCCATTTCCGCATTCTCCTTGCCGTTGGGGAATATCAGGGTGACATTTATGGCAAACGGCTTATCCGTCAGCGACTTGACTTCTTGGATAATGCCCTTAAGCTGGTCAGGTGAATTTGCCACGCTGTTAAAGATGCCCAGCCCGCCGGCGTTGCTGACCGCTGCTACCAGCTTGGGCAAGCTTACAAAAGCCATTCCTGATAGCACAACAGGGTGTTTTATGCCGAAAAGTTCCGTTATTCTGGTTTTCACGAGTTCAAACCTCCAAATTTAGATGGGTGCCTACCGAACGGTAATAATCTCAAAAAAAGCCGTCGTTGTCAAAAATATAAATGATTGACTGGTTAGTCAAGCGTTGCCTTACGCTGACCACCGTGTTATAATCTGTGAAATTTTTATGTTGGTTGACAGAGGAGAAGAGAGATGAAAACCAGGATGACCGAACTATTTGGCATCAAGCACCCGATCATGTGCGGCGGCATGATGTGGCTGTGCAAACCCGATCTCTGCGCTGCCATCAGCAACGCCGGGGCACTGGGTAACCTCACAGCCGCCAATTACAAAGACGGTGCAGAGCTGCGTAAGGCTATCAAGGAGACCAGGGAGAAGACGGACAAGCCGTTTTCTGTGAACCTGTCCCTGCTCCCCTCCTTTCGCATAACCAAGGAAATGTACCAGGACTGGTTCGACGCTTGCCTTGCTGAGAAGGTGTCCGCTTTCGAGATCTCGGGCACACCGGTGGATAAATTCTTCGGGCCGGACGCCATCAAGCGCGGGCACGACGCCGGCTGTAAATTCATACACAAGCTCGGTTCCGTCAGGCACGCTGTGCATGCCGAGCATGCAGGATACGACGCCGTTATCGCAGCAGGCGTGGAGGAGGGTGGACACCCCTTGATGGACGACGTTACCACCATGGTGCTCACACCGCGCATGGCAGAGACGATTAAAATCCCGGTGATCACCACGGGAGGCATCGCCGACGGCAGGTCGCTGGCGGCGGCGATTGTGCTGGGAGCCGAAGGCGTTATGATGGCTTCGAGGTTCATGGCCACCACCGAGTGCCGCATGAATAACAAGGTCAAGGATGAACTGGTCAAGCGCCATGAGTTCGATACATTGCTCTATGGCAAGACCATCGGGTTCCAGGGCCGCGCCATGAAGAACCAGATTCTTACTCAGATCCAGGATATGGAAGCCAAGCATGCCACGCTGAACGAGCTGGCGCCCTTCCTGTCCGGACTGCGCCAGACGCTTATCTGGGACGATGGTGACATCGAGGCCGGACTGGTCCCGGTTGGGCAGTCCATCGGGCTCATCCATGATGTGGTCAGCTGCAAAGAAGTGGTGGAGAGAATGGTGAAGCAGGCGGAGGCCCTGCTCAAAGGTTCACGCCTGAAATAAACCGCTGCCGATAAAGAAAAATAAAAGGGGAAGCGATACGCTTCCCCTTTTTCTATCTGTTAACAGGGCACTCAGGCCAGCATTGCGTTGGTCTTCTTGATGGTTGCCTCGGCCTCTACCATGATCCTGTCGATAAGCTCGGATACAGTGGGCACGTCGTTGCAGGCGCCCAGTATCTGCCCGGCAAAGTAAATGCCATCTTTCATATTGCCGTCATAGATAGCCTGTGTGTGGCGGCGGTAACCTGCGGCCTGGCGCGCCTGGACCCAGAAGGGATGGTCACTGTCTGCTCCCATCATGGTGAAGCTCATGCCGATGAACTGCGGCCAGCTCAAGTTGAGAAGTTGCTTTGTCTCGTACGCGCCTTTGAAAGCGTCGGTTACCGGGAACCCTCCCTTGGCGATACGCTCGGTAACCGGTGTTTTGAGTGCGCGGCCGCGCATGCCGTCGAATTTGGTGCTCACGATCGTATCGTTCTCGTTGGCCTTCAGGCAGAGCTGCTTGAAGTTCTCGTGGACCATGCTCTCCTTGGTCAGGGCGAAGCGCGTTCCCATGGAGATGGCGCTGGCGCCCAGCGATAAAGCTGCGGCCAGGCCCCTGCCATCGCCGTAGCCGCCAGCCGATATAATGGGTATCTTGACCTTGCTGGCTACGATGGGCAGCATGACCAGTGTGGAGGCCTCTTCGCCGTGGGCGGCGGCCTCTGTACCGGTGACCACGATGGCGTCACATCCCAGTTCAGCAGCCTTGATGGCATGTTTTACAAAGGCCGTGGTGCCGATCACCTTGCCGCCATACTTGTGGACGTCGTCGATAAACCAGGGCTTGCCGAGGGTATAGTTGATCACAGGCACCTTCTCCTCGATGGCCACCTGGATGGTGTCACGTGCTACCTGTCCCAATATCAGGAGCTGGTTGATGCCGAAGGGTTTATCGGTTAACTTCCTTATCTCCTGTATATTTTTCCTCGTCTCCTCGGGCGTGCACCTGGCCGTGGCAAATATGCCCAGGCCGCCCGCATTACATACGGCAGCCACCAGCTCCGGCGTGGTTATCCAGTTCATGCCTGCCAACATGATGGGGTGTTTGCACCCGAACAACTCGGTCATACGGGTTTTGATCATCTGTCGCTCCTTACGAAAATGAATTGCAGGCGCCATATAAAATATCGCATACGGCTAATGTAATAACGAACGAATCGAATTTGTCGGACACCTGCTGGGATGTTATTATATAGCATAATGCTTTGAATCTCAAGGCATTTTTTAATTTGGAGCGTATGCTCCACGGAGTTTGCGGATTGTGAGAGGATTGATTAGATGAAAAGAGACATAATGAAGGATTTAGATCCCCTGTTTAACCCTAAATCGGTCGCCCATATAGGCGCTACCAACAACCGCAATAAGTGGGGATTCTCCACCGTAACCAGCCTTATCCAGAGCTACAAAGGGCCTATTTACCCCGTCAACACGAAGGAGGTGGAGATACAGGGTCTCAAGGCGTATCCGAGGGTCACGGATATCCCGGGACCGGTCGACATGGCTGTCTTCACCATCCCGGCCGAACACGTCGCCGGAGTTATGCAGGATTGTGTACAGAAGGGAGTTAAGTCGGCGGTGATCATTTCGGCGGGCTTCGCAGAGATCGGTCCTGAGGGTAAGAAGCTGCAGGACGAGGTGCTGGCCATAGCGCGCAAAGGTAATATCCGGTTCATCGGCCCCAACTGCATGGGGTACTGGAGCTCGTCGTCCTCCCTGGCTGCGTTCATGATGCCCTTGCTGGTCAGAGACGGGCCGTTGGCCTTTGTCTCCCAGGGAGGCAATGTCGGCGCTGCCGTGGTCGTGGCCGGTTATGATCGTGGTGTTGGGTTCACTCATTATGTTAGTTGCGGCTGCGCGGCGGACATACAGATCGAGGATTACATCGAGTACTTTGGTCAGGATCCCAGGGTCAAAGCGATTATGACCTATATCGAGGGGCTTAATGACGGCGCCAGGTTCATGGACATAGTCTCAGATGTGACGCGCAACAAACCGGTTATCGTATTGAAGCCGGGCAAAACGGCGGCGGCCGCCGAGGCCATCAGGTCCCACTCCGGCGCTATGGCCGGCAGCGATGCGATATACGATGTAGCCTTCAAGAAGATGGGCGCCATGCGGGTTGACAGCCCCGAGGAGATGCTCGACGTTGCCATCGGGTGCCTGACCCAGCCGCTGCCCAGGGGTCGCAACGTGGCCATCATCACGCCCGGCGGCAGTTACGGTGTGCTCTGTGCAGAGGCGTGTGAGGAGGGCGGGCTGAACGTGGTCAAGCTGCCCGAGAAGACTATTGAAGAATTTGACAAGATTTTCCCGCCCAGGTGGAGCCACGGTAATCCCGTCGATCCTGCCGGTGATCGTAATTTCATCGCCTACCTGACTGCCCCGGCCAGGCTGCTCGAGCTGGAAACTGTTGACTCACTCATATTCATGGGCTTCGGCGGTTTTACCCTATTCGGCAGTCTGCTGTTGCAGCAGAGATCCGCCCAGGAAAAGAAAATGACGCCGGAAGAGCATGCCAAGAGGGATACGGCCCTGCAGGCTATTATCCCCATAATTGAAGATATTAAATCAGGCAACGTGTATAAAACTGAGACCGCCATCAAGCAGTTGATAGACATGCTGGGATGGGTACTCGGGCTGCAGGGTAAAATGGAGGTCGAGGACCTGGCAGTCATGATGATCGCCGCCCGCTTCTCGGGCAAGATCGATGATGTGCTGGTGGACGATCTTCTGGAGCTGGCCAGCGGCAAGGCATTGCTGTCTAAGGCGGGCAGGCCACGCATGGAGATAATAAATGACATGATCGTCAGGCTGATGCGGGCTCTCAGTTCCCAGTGGATCGAGAGCTACGGGAAGCCGGTCATCACCACTACCTTTACCGAGGAACAGGTCAAGCTGGCGGGCAGTCACTATGACTATACGTCGGGCAAACGCGCAGCCAGGGTGCTGCTCAAGCTCACCGATTATTATGATTACCTGGTCAGGTCAGGGGTGGTTGGTAAAGACTGAGCCCGCAATAGAGGTTGGTACCGTAGGGGCGTACCTTCAGGTGCGCCCGCGATAGCAGGAGGCAAGTTAAATGCATAAAAGGGCGTATCTAACCGGGTTTGTCCAGGTGACATGCGTGCTTTTGCTCTGTGCCTGCCTGAGCGTCATTGCCTCACTGACAGTTACTCCACCCTGTAATGGGGCTGTCGATTCCGGCACGCTGCCCGAGATATCTGATTACAGGGTCACGCCGGCCGGTATCGACCGGTCGTCCTCAGCAATCATATCCTGGGATGTTAAGAATGCCGTCTCTGTCAATATCGATCACGGCATCGGCGAGGTCCCGCTGACCGGGCAGGCTGCGGTATCCCCGCTCTACTCAACCACCTATAAGATAACCGCCGCTAATTCCGTCGGTACCAGGACAAGGTCTATTACGCTAAATGTCGTTATACCGCAGGAGGCAAGCGGGAATATGGTCGATGTCGATCCGGTGACCGGCAGGAACGCCTCGGTGGACATGCGCTGGGAGGATTACTGCTATTCCAGCAGATATCAGGTGCAGATCGCCAGAGACGCCACCTTTACGCTCAAAGTCTACGATTCGGGCATACTGGAGCCGGCAGATTCAACGGCGCCGGCCTTCTGGTACCCGCCCGGTCTCCTGGAGGCAGGACATACGTACTATTGGAGGGTGCGCGCAACACAGGCAGCCACAGGGCAATGGATCGCCAGCCCTTGGTCTGATGCCATGCCCTTCACCGTTGGGCCCGGGTATGCCGTAAGCTCTGCTTCATATGGGGTGCAGGCTTTGATCCCTGCCAATGGGGCAACGGGCTGCTCGGTCAGCCCGCTGGCTTTCAGCTGGAGCGGCTACCAGGGCACAACCAAGTACAGATTTATCCTGGCCAGGGACGCTCAACTGCAAAATATCGTGGTGGAAGATGTCACGCCTACCACTGCATATGCTTTGCCCGTTAAGCTCAGCTACGATACGGGTTATTTCTGGCAGGCTACTGCTGTGGAGCCTGTGCCGGGAGATGCGGGGGCTGTGTTCGTGTTCTCCACTGAATCGGCCCCCACAATCAATAGTCAGGCAGGCGCCGCTGCGGAGCAGATTCCTGGCTGGGCCGTTGCAGCTATAGTCACCGGCGTACTTTTAACCGTACTGGTTACTGTTGCAGCATTCAAGGCCGGGAAGAAGATATAGACCCATCGGTCAGCGGATGCCAGGTGGGCCCGGCAGCTCTATCCGAAAATATATCATTGACACTTGGGTGTCCTGAGGTTATTCTTTCGGTAATAAATGAAGAGGGGGTTTGAGAAATGGCGAAATCATCAACCGGCCTGGAAGAGAATATTGCGGGTTTATTGTGCTACGTCGCCGGCTGGGTCACCGGCCTGATCTTTTTCCTAATCGAGAAGGACAGCAAGTTTGTGAAGTTTCATGCCATGCAGTCGATCATAACATTTGGCGCTTGTTTTATCCTGGCTTTCATACCTATCGTCAATTGGATCATCTGGGTTGTCGCACTGGTGCTATGGATACTGCTGATGGTCAAGGCCTACCAGGGGCAGAAATTCAAGCTGCCCGTCATCGGTGACCTGGCAGAGAAATGGTCAGCCTGAACGATTGCGCATTAGGGGGGCAATACCACGCGGTAAAATGTCTCCGCCACTTCATACCCGTGATCTTTGCCGTAGCTTGAAAGTACGTTCCGGTATGCATCTTCCCAGCCGGGCGGGAAATGGCTAACCTGGCTCTTGTGGCACTTCAGTGCCGAGATCTTGTTATCAAATGTGGCCGTGATATCGCTGAAGTGGTTGGGTTGCTCGGCGCCCCAGAACAGCAACTCCTTAACCTTGTGAGGCTGATATCCTTCCTGGATGAGGTCCGGATAAGCTAACCTGTCCCTGGCAAAAGGATAGACAGCGTCCAGCACGACCTGACCCGTGTTACGATGGTCCCTGTGCCAGACATATTTCCTGTATGGGTCCGGGGCCGCCACGACATCGGGCTTATACGTGCGGATCACCTTTACCAGCTCCTTGCGAAACTCCGGCGTGTCCTCGATAGACTGGTCGTCGTGTTCCAGGAAAACAACGTCGGATACGCCGAGTGAGCGCGCTGCATCCATCTGCTCAGCCCGCCTGATTTCGGTGAGCTGCGCCGGTGTTATGGCGGGATCATCGGTGCCCTTGTTGCCGTTTGTGCATACTATATATACGACCCGTTTGCCTTGCTTAGTCCGTTGCGCCACCGTGCCACCGATGCCGAATTCAGGATCATCGGGGTGCGGAGCTACTACCATTAGGTCGAATTTTTCTGTCATTTAATATTCCTCTGGTGGCATTTATTAATCTACCTGGCGGCCGCGGCCTGACCGGCTTTTACGGGTATCCTGGAGACATCTTGGTAATCACGCATCATCCTGCGGGCAATTGAGTCCCAGCCATAATGCATTGAAAGCGCTGACGATGACCGGTCTCCAACTGTGAAATTCCCTTTGAGGAATATACTGATATGCCGCGCCAGGCTGTCCGGGCTGTTGTCTGGGATTATTTTACATAAAGGAGAAAACCTGGATATCTCCGGTATCTCGCCCACCCGGGTGGCAAGGATGGGCGTGCCGCAGGCTACTGATTCAAGCGCGGTAAGGCAGAAGCTCTCGTAGTACGATGGAATCACACAGAGATCGGCTGCATTGTAGTACAGGTACATTTTTTCATGCTCGACCGGTCCTGCGAAGATCAGGCTATTTTTTATAAGATTGTCCCAGTGCTGGCCGGCAGCCTGCCACAGGTCGCTCATATAGCGGTTGCCGCAGCCTATAACAAGCAATTGAAAATCGTTGTCCGGGCTGAGCATCGAGGATGCCCGCAGCAGGTTTTCCAGTCCTTTGATGGGATCGGGACGGCCTACGAACAGCAGCGTCTTCTTCTCGGGGAGGCCGCAGATGTGTCTGGCGGCTTGTCTGTCGATGGAGTGGAAGAGAGAAAGATCGACGCCACATGGGATGACGCTGATTTTGTCCGCGGGAGCGTCGCACCTGTCGACCATCTCCAGTTTTTCGGCTGAGGTGGAGGCGATAACTCGGTCGCAGTAATGTATTACAGCCCTTTCATGGGCGATCCTTGATACGGGTTCCATCGACCTCGGCAAAGAGCTGTTCTTGAGAGCGCCGAGCGTGTGAAACATAGTGATATGCGGGAGCTGCCAGAGGTCCTTGAGGTGGTTGCCTGCCAGCCCTGATAGCCAGTAGTGGCTGTGAATAACGTCGTAGCTCAGGTCCAGTTCCCGACAGTAAGAGTCAATGGTCTGCGCCAGCCTGACGGCATACTGGGCCTGCCCGGCCTCTTCCATCCAACCGCAGGGGCCTGCATTGATATGTATCAACCTGACATTGCCGGCAGGGTCACTGAAATTGCATAGCTCGTCACTTTCATGCGAGCAGGTGAATATATCCGTAGCTATACCCAGCTTTCCCATCTCGCGCGAGAGGTTCTGGATGTAGATGTTCATGCCGCCCGTATAGCGACCCCCCGGCTTGCTCCAGGGACAGCTGTGCATGCTCAGCAGCGCGATACGTAAATGGTCCATAAGCAGATTATTCCAGTTTTGGGACACCTAAAAATTAATTATACATCTAAAAAGCCCGGTTTCTTTACCGCCCAGGTGAAACTTATATTTCTCCGCCCCCTTAAGAAAGTCATAGTACTGCTTTCTTTTGGCGATGCTGTCCCGGATACTGTAATACTTTGACAGCAATCCGGCGCTCAGCCAGCGGTAAACCGGCGAATAGCCGCTGTTATACAGGTATATGCCGTCCAGATATTCGAAGCACAGGGTAGCTGCTATCGGCGTGGAGTTTAATTCCAGCATCCCCAGGCGCAGCATGCCGCGCGCTTCACTGCGGGAGATGATGTCCCTCATGAAGAGCTCAACAGGTGGGGTAAGGAACCTGTTCTTGTCTTCCCTGCTCTCCCGGAAAAAGTACAGGAATAGCTCTATATCAGCATCGCCCGCTCGGTCGATTACCCGGTAAGATACGTCGCCCTCCTCGTTAAGGCGCCTTTCCTTACGCAGCAGTTCATGGCGCTGTTTCCCGCTCAATAGTGCAAGATATGATGGTAGATCTGCGGGTAGATCAAGTGATACAGTGACGTCGTCCGGAGTGCAAGTTACATCTAGCCCGCGATCGCGCGCCAGGGGGACAAGCAGCCGGTGCGCGCTGGAGTCGGGCAGGAGTGGTGCCAGGTCCAGCGCCGTCGCCTTGATCTCAGACAGGTATTGCAGCAGCGTGCGGTAGAAAACCTCCTCCCGGCCCTTTTCGATTACAAAATCCTGGAAATCGAACAGATTATTGGTGCCTATAAAGTGTACTATCCCTTCCTGCAGGCGCAAGGGCGCTATGCCGATGACTTTGCCGTCTTCCTCGACCGATCCGGCACATAACGTGCTTCCTTCACCGAAATGTCTCCACCAGGTCTCAGCCCAGTCGGGCGAGGAGAAGAGCAGCCCTCCCTGCGAACGCAGGTAAATATCGTTCCAGGGCTGGCGTAATTCATCGAGATTCCGCAGATAAAATCCTGCCATCAACAGTCCCCTGTAATTTTTACGGCGGGTAGATCAATCTATAATTGAAAGACCTGGCCTTGCTCCGGCACAGTCACATCGCTCAGGCCCATCTCTTTGAAGGCGTCCGCCAGGGATAGCGCCGACTGCTCCTCCCCGTGCACTACAAATACCTTCTGCCACCTTTCTCTGCCGGCGTCGGCCCACTTGATCAGGTCGTTACGGTCCGCGTGGGCGCTGAATTCATTGAATATCTCCACCCGGCTGCGCAGCTTGTATTTCTCTCCGAAGATGGTGACCTCCGGCCACCTCTCCGCGATCTTGCGGCCGAGCGTGTTCTCTGCCTGCCAGCCTACGATTAATACGGTATTATTGGGATTTCCGATATTGTTTTTCAGGTGGTGCTGTACACGGCCGGCTTCGGCCATGCCCGATCCGGCGATGATCATCATGGGCGTTTTGACATCATTGAGATGCTTGGATTCCTCCACGGATGAGACGTAACGCAGGCCGCGGAAACCGAAGGGATCGGCCACGGTCCTGAGGAACTGGGCGGTCTCGGCATCGTAACACTCCGGGTGGACCCTGAAGATGTCGGTAGCATCAATGGCCAGGGGGCTGTCGATATAAATGGGGAAATCCGGTATGCGGCTACCCAGTTTCAACTGGTGCAGGCAGTAGATCAGCTCCTGCGTCCGCTCAAGGGCGAATGAAGGCACGATAATCTTGCCGCCCCTCCCGATTGTTTCATTGATCACTGCGGCAAGTTTATCCAAGACCAGATTTATATCGGAGTGCAGCCTGTTGCCGTAGGTGCTTTCGATGATCAGGACGTCCGCATCGGCAACCACGTAGGGATCGCGGATGATCGGTATATCCTTGCGGCCCAGGTCACCGGTGAAGCAAACCGATAGTTTTCTATCCCCATCGGTTATATTGATGACCGTGATGGCTGAGCCAAGTATATGACCGGCGTCGTGAAAGATGGCGCTGATGCCTCTGGAGAGATTAAACATACGCTCATAGGAATTACCTCGCAGCAGTCTCAGGGTGGGAGGTACGTCGGTCGTATCATAAAGTGGTTCTACCGGCGGTTCATTGTGCCTGCGGCGGACCTTGTTGACATACTGAATATCATTTTCCTGGATATTGGCTGAATCGGTAAGCATGATATTGGCCAGGTCCAGCGTGGCCGACGTGCAGTTTACATCGCCCTCAAATCCCTGCTTCACCAAGTTGGGCAGGTTGCCCAGATGGTCCATATGGGCGTGCGAGATGATGACCGAATCGAGCGATCTGGGATCGAACGAGAAATGCAGGTTGCGTTGATATGTATCCGACCGGCGGCCCTGGAAGAGCCCGCAATCGAGCAGTATGCGGTAACCGTTGATATCGAGCAGGTGCCGCGAACCTGTAACCGTGCGTGCGGCGCCGTGAAACGACAGGTTAATCAATAGCCTGCCTGCCTACTATAGCCTGCCTGAGGTACCAGCTGCTGACGATCTCGAGTACCTCGGAGGGTTTATCCGTGAGCCTGAGCAGGTGCAGGTCCGCTTCAGATATATAGCCCGGCAGCAAGACCGTGGTCTGCAGCCAGTCGAGGAAACCACGCCAGAAAGTGGAGTTGAACAGTATCACGGGAAAGGGCTTGATTTTATTAGTCTGTATCAGTGTCAGAATTTCAGTCAATTCATCCAGTGTGCCCAGGCCGCCGGGCATAATGACGAAGGCGGTGGCATACTTAACCAGCATTACCTTGCGCACGAAAAAGTGGTTGAAATTGATGGTCAGGTCGGAATAAGTGTTGCATTTCTGCTCCTGGGGCAGGACTATATTTAGCCCGACCGATTTGACGCCGGCCTCAGTGGCTCCCAGGTTGGCAGCCTCCATCATGCCGGGACCGCCGCCCGTGACTATGTTGAATCCCTGCTTTCCCAGCAAATAGGCGATCTGGCGGGCATTCTGGTAATCGGCCTGGTCCTGCGTGGCCACTGCCGAGCCGTAGATGGTTACGGCCGGCTCGATGCCCGTCAGCTTGTCGAATCCTTCTACCAACTCGCCGATATACCTGAACAGCCGCCAGGACTCTTCCTTTTCAAAGGCATTGATCTCGTATTTTTCAGTCATATGAAATGTATTTAGGATAATCCCGCTGTAAGAAGCTGTCAAGGCAACCACGCACATTGTCCGGGTATGCTGTTCAGCCGCAGAATGGTGAGCGCAGTAACGTGGGGAAAAATATGCTATGCTTTACTGATGTTTGAAGTATTGACAGAGAAGCTCAGCAAAATATTCAGCGGCCTGAACAACAAGGGCAGGCTGAGCGAAAAAGATATCGACGAGGCCCTCAGGCAGATACGCATGGCCCTGCTCGAGGCTGATGTAAACTTCAAGGTGGTGAAGAGCTTCCTGGCCGTCGTCAGGGAAAAGGCGCTGGAGGCGAAGGTGCTCGAGAGCCTTTCACCGGCCCAGCAGATAATAAAAATAGTCGACGAGGAACTAGTGGGCATACTGGGAAGGGAGCCTGCCAGGCTGAAGGCCTCTTCACGGCAGCCGTCGGTGATCATGCTGGTGGGGCTGCAGGGTGCTGGCAAAACCACCACGGCAGCCAAGCTGGCATTGCACCTCAAGCAGTCCGGCCAGAAGGTATTGCTGGTGGCAGCCGATACACGCAGGCCGGCTGCCATCGATCAACTCCAGGTGCTGGGTGGCCAGCTTGATATACCCGTATACCATGAGGACGTTACGGTCAGCCCGGTCCAGATCAGCCGTAATTCTATTGCCAGGGCGGAGGAGATGGCTGCCGTATGGGTGATTATCGATACGCAGGGAAGGCTGCATATCGATGGGCCGCTGATGCAGGAGCTGCTGGATATTAAAAAGGCCGTTCTTCCGGTGGAGATATTGCTGGTAGCTGATGCTATGACCGGGCAGGACGCAGTGAATATTGCCGGGGAATTTAATAGTAACCTGGGTTTGACTGGCCTGATACTGACCAAAATGGACGGTGATGCCAGGGGTGGCGCCGCACTTTCCATAAAATCCGTTACCGGCGTTCCCATCAAGTTTATCGGCGTGGGTGAAAAGGCCGCTTCACTGGAGGTTTTTTATCCTGACAGGTTGGCCTCCCGTATTCTTGGCATGGGCGATGTGCTCACCCTCATCGAGAAGGCGGAGAAGACTTTCGACAGGCAGAAAATGGAGAAGTTGGAATCGAAGCTGCGCAAGTCCGAGTTCGACCTCGGCGACCTGCTGGAACAGATGAGGCAGATAAAGAAGATGGGCAGTTTCACCCAGCTTGTGGACATGATACCAGGCTTTTCCAAGATGACCAAGGGGATCTCGGACAAAGAGAGTCTGGACAGGACCATGAAAATAGAGGCCATCATCCTATCCATGACTGCAGAGGAGAGGGCCCAACCTGACCTGATTAACGGCAGCCGGAAACGCAGGATAGCCAGAGGCAGCGGGACTACGCCCGGCGATGTAAACCAGCTTCTCAACCAGTTCTACGGGATTCAGAAGATGACCAAGATGATGGCTAAAGGCAGACTACCTAAGAATATGTCCGGCCTGCCGGGGCGCTGAGCGGCGGCTTACTTACCTTTTGTAGTCCCGGCCAGTTTAAGCTCCCCCTCGCTGATGGTGACCTCTTTAAGCTCGAAGTTCAGCTCTTCCATGGGGGCATTCAGCTGGAAGAGGATATTTATCCATTCCTGCACTGCCCCGTCGATGCTGTCGGGCACAGGCAGTTTCCCGAGGTAAAAATCCTGGATCACGAATTTCGGCTTGCCGTTCTCTACGTCCAGTGTCCCGATGATCCCCGTTTTAATCGGTAGGCCGGGGAAGTTCCAGGAGGTATACGTCATCAGGTAACCATCGTTGAAGTTCACCAGCATCTCCTTGGCAGGCAATGTTCCTTCGGCCAGAGCCATAACGATGGTGGAATTGATTTCCTCCTCGGTTATCACCAGCTGGATCTCCTTGGCAGTTTTCGATTCCTCGGCTGCAAGTGTCGCTTTCTTAACGTCACTCAACTTTTTGCTGAGGCTGTCGACAGCTTCTGAAGACAGTGCCACTGGCCTCACGTTTGAGCGGGTATCAGGTGTTAATAGCGCCAGCACATAGCCAAAGATGAGGGCGATTATGGCCAGCACCGCCAGGGCGCCCATGAATATCAAAAATCCCTGAAGGATTTTCATCGGTTCCCTCCTTAAGTCAGCGAGTGGTTATTCGAGGTAATCTTTAAGCTTGCGGCTCCGACTGGGATGCCGCAACTTGCGCAAAGCCTTGGCCTCGATTTGCCGTATCCTCTCACGGGTTACGTTAAATTCCTTTCCCACCTCTTCCAGTGTCCTGGCTCGGCCATCTTCCAGGCCGAACCTCAATAGCAGGACCTTTCTCTCACGCTCGGTCAGCTCTCCCAGAACTTTATCAAGCTGGGCTTTAAGCAGCTCGCGTGAAGCTGCATCAGCGGGGGGCAGGTTGGAACGATCTTCGATAAAATCACCCAGGTGGCTGTCCTCTTCCTCGCCGATGGGCATCTCCAGGGAAATCGGCACCTGTGAGAGCTTCATTATCTCCCGGACCTTCTCCGCCGATATCTCCATGCCCACGCCGATTTCCTCGCAACTGGGCTCGCGGCCGAACTCCTGGGAAAGTTTCCTGTTGACCTTGAGCAGCCGATTAATAGTTTCAACCATATGCACGGGTATGCGTATGGTCCTGGCCTGGTCTGCAATTGCTCGCGTAATAGCCTGCCGGATCCACCACGTGGCATACGTGCTGAACTTGTAGCCTTTGCGGTACTCGAATTTTTCCACAGCCCTGACCAGGCCGATATTGCCCTCTTGTATCAAATCAAGCAGCGGCATGCCGTGGCCGACGTATTTTTTGGCCACACTGACCACCAGCCTGAGATTGGAGACGGTCAGCTGCTTACTGGCTTCCCTGCCGTCCCTGTCGATGTGTTCAAACTTCTGCTGATAAGCGTGGCTGTTATTGTCAATTTTGGCTGCCAGTTTGGTCTCGCCGTACTTATTGACGATCTGCTTGACTTTATCCCAGGTCGAATTGCCATCAATGATAGAGAATATCTCAGGATTGAGAATGCGCACATATATTGAGTAATCAACAAGCCTTTTTTCGATCTCATGAGGCTCACGGCTCAAATCTGCCGCGATTTTCACAACCGTCTCAGGATTGATGAAGTCATCGATCGACTGGTGCAGCTTCTGGCTGAGCAGTTTTTCCTTAAAGCTGGGCTTTTTAGCGATGTTTAGGTGCTCTGACAATTTGTCGAGAACGAGATCACAGCCCATCAGGTTTTTAAGCAACTGGGTGACGAAATCGGACGTGCTGGGGAAACGGTTTTCCTGTTGGCGGAAGGCTTCCCGGATATGCCCCATATATTTATAGGGCTCAATTTTGCTGGCCAGTTCCCGCTCGAGCTTGGCATTCAGGAGCGGGTATTTCCCGATCTCATGCAAGTACATCCTGACCGGATCGTCGATTGCTTCGTGCTCGGCCAACTCGATCTCAAGCTCTACCAGCGGCTTCTCCTCCACCTCCGGCTTCAGCCATTCCTCGGCAAACTCCGGCGCCGCCTCGATATCGCTGAAGAGCAGTTCCTTCTCGTCCTGCGGCATGGCCTCGGGTTCGATCTTGCTCCAGGGATCGGGTCGTACTTCGAAATCCGTGCGTGTCAGGACGGTGTTTTCCACTTCCACCACAGCAGCTTTGGCCGCAACCGTTCTCCCGGCCTTAGCCGGGCGCGTTTTTTTACTCTTCACCTGTTTTGTACTCTTTGCCATTCAGACTCCCTTTATACGGCTGAAAAGACGGCCGCGCTTCTTAAAAATATCGTGCAACTGCTGGCTTTCCTGAATACCGTGCTCGATCAGTTTGGCCAGCTGTTCTTCCACATCGCCTCTGCCTTTTACTTCAGATAGGATGAGCTCTTTCTCGATCTCAAGATTTTTCATGTGGCTCTCCAGCAGCCTGTTGATGCAGTCGTTTAATGTGTATTCCCTATCCCTCTTGTTCTGATGCAAGGAAGGTGGTAGCTGACTTCCCAGTGAAATAAGGTGGTCGTAAAATTCCTTGAGCGCGGGATCGATATCCGCGCCAAGCGAATTCGCGTCGATAGTTCCCTTCCATTTTAATAATATATCCTTATTTTCCGGATGTTCAAAATAATCAGCCGAGAGTCTCATGCCTTCCTCTCGAAGGTCGGTGAATTGCAGGAGCAATGCCAGCAAATACTCTTCAATATGCCGCGATCGTGCCATCTGGTTAGCATAGTTCTTTACGATTTTGCTGCCGCCCGCTGCTTCGGATTTCTTTTCCCTCGCCCGGAACTCGAAGAGCGAGTCACGTACGAATCTCTCATCCAGGCCCAGTAGGCGCGACAGCTTCTCAACATAGTGGGCGCGCCGGGAAGAGTCATCGATATGAGATAGAATCGGTAAATATTTTGATACTAATGCGGACTTGTCTTTGGGACTATCTTTGTTTATATTAGCAATTTCTTTTTTTAAAGTAAAATCAATTATGGGCTGGGATTCTTTGAGCAGCCTGGCCCATCTTTCAGGGGAATTCCGTATAATCTCGTCGGGATCCTTGCCTCCCGCGATTTCTACAACCTGGACCTCATACTTGACCAGCTCGCTGTAAGTCCTTGGCTCAATCCAGGGCAACCAGTGCTCTTTGGGTATCTGTTCGTCGATGGTAGTGATGCTGCGCGCTGTGGCCTCAAGCCCGGCCGCGTCGGCATCGAGCGCAACGATGATATTGCGCGATAGCTTCCGCAGTATCGATATCTGTTTTTCCGTAAGCGCCGTGCCCATCGAAGCAACCGTGTTTTCGAAGCCGAACTGGTGCGCCGCCAGGGTGTCCATGTAGCCCTCGGTGATCACCACGCTGTCATTTTGCCTGATGGCTCCCCTGGCGCGCTCTATCCCGTAAATGATTGAGCTCTTGTCGAAGAGCAGCGATTGCGGTGAATTTAAATATTTGGGTATCGAATCGTCCAGAGCACGGCCTCCGAATCCCACCACCTTCCCTTTTAAATCGCGGATGGGGAACATCAGCCTGTTTCTGAACCTGTCATAGGCCCCGCCCGTCTCACGTTGTACGATCAAGCCGAGCGACAGCATTTCATCATCCCTGTAGCCTGCCTTGCCCAGGTAGGTGAGCAGGCCATCCCATTTATTGGGCGAAAATCCCAGTTGAAAACTATCTATAATGGCCGGGGACAATCCCCTGCCGGCTGCGTATTTCCTGGCTGTATCGGCCTCTTCATCGTGTAAAAGCAGGTAGTGGTAGTATTCAGCGGCTACCTCATTTAATTTGACAAGGTTATCTTGTTTGGCGGTATCTTCTGAAGTGGTCTGGACCGTTTTATACGTCAACGTGATGTTGGCCTTTTCCGCCAGGAGACGCAGGGCCTGGCCGAAATCGATGCCCTCCTTCTTCATCACGAAGGTAAATATGTCGCCACCCGTCGCACATGCCCCGAAACAATGCCAGCTCTGCTTCTCGGGGAATACGAAAAACGACGCCGTTTTCTCGCTGTGGAAGGGACAGGTAGACTTGTAATTGCGGCCCGACTTTGTCAGCTTGACATACGTTGACACGACATCCACGATGTCCAGCCGCTGCTTGATCTCGTCTGTTGTGTTCATTGTTTAATCAGCGGTTATATGCAGCTTTTATACTGTTATCTAAGAGAGTCTTTCTGCTGTGAGTATAGCATAATGGTCTGTCATGCCTGCTATGTAGTCGGCAACACGGCGTTGGTCGTCGCCTCCTATCAACCTGTACTCGTCCGGAAGCTCCCCAGTATTATCCAGAAAGTGGCGGTATAACAGAAGTATTATGTCCCTGGCATCCGATGCTTTGCCGGCCTCCAACCCGCTCTGGTAAACCCTGGCAAAAAGAAACTCGCGTAACTCGTTGGCCGCGCTCAATATGTTCGGGCTCATGCCGATCATCAGCCTGCCCGCTGTGCCGCCTTCCATTTTTCCCACTGAGAAAGCGACGATGTTGGTGACCAGTGTGTTGATTCGGTTTGAATTGGATTGCCCCAGCGTCTTGAGTGTGGAGGCCGGAAGGTCGGACCGTGATATTATGCCCGCACGGATAGCATCTTCAACATCGTGGTTTATGTAGGCCACGAGGTCCGCCATCTTCACTACCTGACCCTCAACGGTGGACACGTTGTCCCATCCTTCCTCCAGTATCTCGAGGTCACCCTTGGAATGGTTGAGTATACCGTCCCTGACCTCCCAGGTCAGGTTGAGCCCCATGCCCTTGTTCTCGATGCAGTCGACCACCCGCAGGCTTTGCTCGTAATGCTTGAATCCGCCAGGCATCAGTTCGTTGAGCACCTGTTCCCCGATATGACCGAATGGAGTGTGACCCAGGTCGTGGCCCAGGGCTATGGCTTCAGTCAGATCCTCGTTCAGCGCAAGCGCCCGCGAGATAGTCCTGGCTATCTGTGAAACCTCAAGCGTGTGTGTCAGGCGCGTGACATAGTGATCGCCCTCCGGCGCTATAAATACCTGGGTCTTGTGTTTTAGCCTGCGGAACGCATTGGAAAATATGATACGGTCGCGGTCGCGTTGAAAGGCAGTTCTCAGCGGACATGGCTGCTCTGCAGACCTCCTGCCGCGGCTGGCAATACTGCGTGCCGCGTAGGGCGACAGGTTCTCTTCGGCCTGCTCCAACCTTTGCCGCACATTAATTTCAGACATGAGTAATAATTTACAATGCCGTTAAGATTCCTAAAATTATTTATGGGCAGATAATTTTTCTTCTGCGGCAGCTATTATGTGCCGCGTCTCGTCGATCATGTCCGGTGTTACGGATATTGACGTGATGCCCCAGCTGACCAGCTTTTCAGTTATCTCGGGGTACGTCGAGGGGGCCTGCCCGCAGATCGAGCAGGTGATACCCTTGCTGATCGAGGTAGTGACGGCCTTTTCGATGGCCAGCATAACGGCCTCGTTCCTTTCGTCGAATTGCGTGGCAAGCTTGGAGTTATCCCGGTCGATGCCCAGGATCAGCTGCGTCAGGTCGTTGGAACCTATGGATATACCGTCGATACCGGCATCGATAAACTTTTCAATGAGCATGATATTGGACGGGACCTCGACCATCATCCACAGCTTGAACTTGGGGAATTGGTAGAGACCTTCCTCTACCAGGATTTTCTTGATCTGCTCGATCTCGGACACAAAACGCACGAAGGGTATCATGACGTAAAGGTTATCGTAGGACTGGCAGACTCTCTTAATGGCATCGAGTTCCATCCTGAAAACCTCTATTTCCCGGGTATACCTTGAGCAGCCCCGGTAGCCTATCATGGGATTTTCTTCGGTCTCCTCGTATTTGTAGCCGCCGGGCAAATTCCTGTACTCGTTGGTCTTGAAATCGGTGGTACGGTAAACGACCGGCCTGGGGTGAAAGGCCTTGGTAAACATGGTGATGTTTTTGGTCAGGACGTCCATGTATTGATCCGCCTTACCTTCGTGAAGCATATAGCGGGGGTGCCCTGCCATCCTAGCCATGATGAACTCGGCCCGCAGGAGGCCCACGCCGTCTACATCCAGTGCAGCTATTTTCTCGGCCAGTTCAGGCTCAGCCAGATTTACATAAAGTTTGGTCCTGGTTTTGATGCGGCTGCCCGGCATCGCGCGGGGTCTGGATTTCTTGCTCTTGATTGCAACTCGGCCTGAATATACCTTGCCGGAGGACCCGTCGACAGTCACCTCCTGTCCGTCTTTGAGAATGGACGTAGCGTTCCCGGTGCCCACAATGCAGGGGATACCGAGTTCCCTGCTGACAATCGCGGCATGGGCGGTCCTGCCGCCCCTGTCCGTTATGATGGCAACGGCCCGTTTCATGGCCGGCACAAAATCGGGTGTCGTCATCTCGGCCACCAGTATATCTCCATCTTTGATCTTATCGATGTGCGATGGATCGGGGATGATTTTGACCACACCGCTGGCCGCCCCCGGGCTGGCTGCGACTCCGCTTAAAATTGCCTCCGCTTTTACTTCATCCACGGTGGACGTGTCCATAGGTTGGTTAAGGGTGGTGACGGGGCGCGTCTGCACGATATAGAGCTTCTCGCCTTCCTTGGCCCACTCGATGTCCTGTGGTGTCTTGTAGTGCTCTTCCAGCCTTTTGCCGATCTCGGCCAGGCTGACGATATCTTCATCTCCTATCTTCTGCACTTTCTGACGTTTAGACGGCACGGGCACCTTTATATTGGTATCGAGATCATCAGGTTTCACCTCGAGATTGCGCGTCAGGTACCAGTCCTGTTCAACAATTTTCTTATCTGTAATCAATAGACTATTTTTATCCAGGGTGTATTGATCTGGGGTCAGGTCCCCTGAAACTATAGCTTCACCCAGGCCGAAAATAGCCTCGATCAGGATCTTGCTGCGGTCGGCGTTGAGCGGTTCCACCGTGAACATGACACCAGCGGCCTCCGATTGGATCATGCGCTGCACGGGGACAGCTATGCCCACCTTAAAGTGATCGAATCCCTGCTCTTCTCGGTAAAAGATAGCCCTTGACTCGAAGAGGGAAGCCCAGCACTCCTGGACGGCCTTCACCACGGATTCCTCGCCCTGTATATTCAAGAATGTGCGCTGCTGTCCGGCAAACGATGCATCCGGAAGGTCCTCGGCCGTTGCGGAGGAACGCACCGCCACCAGACCTCCCCCCAGCTTGCGGTAAGAGGCCTGTATCTCCTTTACCAAGTGTTCCGGCATAGCCGCGGCGGTGATCTTCTCTTTAATGTGGTAAGACGCGTCCTGTAGCGCCCTGCTGTCGTTAGCATCGACGTCCTGCAGCAACCTCCTTATCTCGTCCATCAGGTCGGTCGCTTCAAGGAACTCATAATAGGCTGTGGCAGTGACGACAAAGCCTGGAGGAACGGGGATTTGAGCATGGACCATCTCCCCCAGGTTGGCGCCCTTGCCACCCGCGAAGCTGATATCTTCCCGCGTTATCTCTTCAAACCAGGCTATAACTTTGTGGCTTTTTTTCATGGGAGCTCCTTAATAACAAGTATGCCGGGGGAAAGCGTTTGAATATTATATCACTACGGTTTTTCGCGGTGAACTTGATGAGAAAGAATGGCGCCGGGCCTGGCGATAATATGCCAGGCACTATATGTTGAACAGGAAATGCATAATGTCCCCATCGCGCACGGCATAGGTTTTCCCTTCCAGCCTGAGTAAGCCGTGCTTACGGGCCTCGGCCGTGCTGCCGCTTTTGATGAAATCATCGTAGCTCATGACCTCGGCCCTGATAAAGCCCCTCTCGATATCGGTGTGGATCTTGCCCGCCGCCTGGATGGCGGGTGTATTCTCCCGGATCGTCCAGGCCTTCACCTCATCTTCACCGACTGTGAAGAAGGATATCAGTCCCAGCAATCCATAGCAGTGCCTGATAACCGCGGCGAAAGCGGTTTCCTTCAGCCCGATGTCCTTGCGGAACTCCTCCGCCTCCTGTTCCTGGAGCTGTGCCAGCTCCCTCTCCAGTTTCCCACACATGGAGATAAGCTCCACCTGTGGCATCGAGTAGGCTGTTTTAAGCGTGTTGAGTATGCTCTCCCCGGTGGGAAGCTGTTTTTCCCCGATGTTAATCACGATCAACATGGGTTTGGCTGTCATGAACTGGTAATTATTGAGCGCCCGCGATTCGTCCAGTGTCAATTTTTGCAGCCTGATGGGGATGCCCTGGTCCAGGAAACCCTTGATCCTGGTAAGCAGTCCCTGCTCCTTGATGGCCGCATCGCGCTCGGAGGATTTTCCCATTTTTAAAGCTGATTCGAGGCGGCCAAGCCGTTTTTCAATGATGGTAAGGTCGGAAAAAACCAGTTCCATATCGAGAGTCTCGATGTCTTTAAGCGGGTTGATTCTCCCATCTATATGCGGGATATTTTCATCTTCAAAGGTACGCACTACCTGCAATATGGCATCAGACGCGCTGAGGCTATTGAGAAGCTGCCCGCTGACTCCCTGCTCCCTGCCGAATCCCTTGGGAAGCCCTGCGAAGTCTACGTATTTTATCTCGGCGAAGGTTGTTTTTTTAGGGTGGTAGATATCGCTTAGCTTAAGCACACGCTCGTCCGGCACCTTGGCCACTGCCGGGCACAGAGTAAGCCCGGCTCCACCGTGGGGTTTGGGTTCAGCGGTACATTTTGTAAGAGCGTCGAAGACCGTTGTTTTACCGCTGCCGGGCAAACCTATGATGCTGATTTCCATGTTTTATGCCTGACCTGTTAAAAACTATATGACAGCCTGAACGAAAATGCAATACCGTCGTGCGATTATGCAGCTTGTTGCGAAATTGGGCTGTGTGCTATAATCAGTAGAATTTCGCTGCTTGGAGGATTTATTGTGCCCGGTTACGAACTGGTTTTTATTCTGAATGCAAACTTGAGTGAAGATGATTTCACCCGTGTATTGGGAAAGGTCAATGACCAGATAACCAAGCTCGGTGGAACAATTACCGAAACAAATCAATGGGGCAAAAAGAGGCTTGCTTACCCGATTCAAAAGCAGGTGGAAGGGAATTACGTGCTCGAAAAAGTGCAGATTAAGCAGACAGCTTTGAAGGAGCTTGATGCTAATTTGAAGATGTCAGAGGATGTATTAAGGTACTTGTTCGTCCGCGAAGGTAGCTGATTCTTGGAGGTGGGTGATGGCGAGTTTAATTAAGATCATTTTGATCGGCAGGGTCGGTGGTGATCCTGAGATGAGGT
>Ga0247841_10002967_pt1 | contig 32475 bp, 30 predicted proteins | sample LaCruzMarch2015__2_FD_192410 | JGI IMG/M metagenome (GOLD analysis project Ga0247841, IMG submission 192410) | Freshwater microbial communities from meromictic Lake La Cruz, Castile-La Mancha, Spain - LaCruzMarch2015_18m | ecosystem: Environmental > Aquatic > Freshwater > Lake | place: Spain...
AATGTTAATATTGCATTGTTGCTTGAACTAAACATATTCAAGCTTCCATCGATATTTATATTTCCAATGATTCTACTGTTATTCATTACTAATTTTCCATCAATATCAATCAGATTTGTAGTTAAATTGCTAGAATCAAATGTCAAAGTTCCTGAAATAATATGAAGATTATTTTCATTTAATGTTTTTAGATATTTATAACAATCAACATTTACATTTTGTAATGAAGAACATGGATCATATTCTTGTAATGATGACCATGAACCAGGTTTAAGACCATTATCTATTGTTTGGACCTGCCAGAAATAAGTTTTATTTAAACTTATATTAATATCAATCTGTTTTCTTTCCTGCATGTTACCAATATAACCTTGAGTAGGATTAGAGCTTCCACCATATTTACCAGAAACAATATCATTTGAATAAGGTTTAGTTCCGACTCTTAGATTATAATATAATCCTGATTGAGGGGTTAAGTCATCGCTTCCATTATTCCATGTTAGATTTAAGAAGGTTCCATCAAAAGATGAATTGAACAATGTAGGAGTATTAGGGGCACGATTAACTGTTGTTAAAGAAAGATTATTTTTGTAAATTTTTGTTAAACTGCTTGCTCCTGAACCTGTTATTGCAATATCTAAACTTCCATCATTATCATAGTCAAATAAAGCTATTGAAGATCTAAATGTAGGATCAAGATTATAACTACCATCATTTACAAATCCAGTTCTATTATTTATATAAACCTCCATTATTTTAATACCTAATATATCTCTACCTGTTGCTATAATATCCATCCATCCGTCATTGTTTATATCTCCTAAAGCAATAGAACCTGATTCACTCCCAGTGAGATTTTGAATAGGATTTAAATTAGTTCCATTATTGATATAAACTGTTGTAAATGAATCTGAGTTTCCATCATCTATTGAACCACTTAAAACTAAATCTAGTTTGCCATCATTATTTAAATCTCCAATCTCCTGGCTCGATCTTCCTACAAAGTTTAGATTTTGTATTTCTGAAATAAGATTATCATAGATTTTACTAAATCCTGTTGATAAATTATATCCCGATAATATAACACTTGTTTTTTCATTAAATAATTTTGCAAATGATACTGAGCAGGATACTAAAGATGGTAAGTTAATCGTATTGATATTTTCAAATACAGAATAATTATTATTGTATAATGTTGTGAATGCAGTATCATTACTTCCACATGTTAGTAAATCTAATCTACCATCATCATTATAATCCCCCAATATAGATGAGCTGTCATATCCTCCAACAAAGTTTTGAATGTTATTTAAATGACTATTATTGTTATAATATACTCTCGTAATTCTGCTTGTTGTATTTTCTTCACCAATCGAAACTAAATCAAGATATCCGTCATTATTTATATCTCCTGTGCTTAAAGAACCTTTCCATCTTCCATCTATGATATAGTTATCATCTCTTATGAAATTTCCATTTACATTTTTATAGAATCTTACAACATTTTTTGAATTATTATAACCTGCTATAATCAAATCCCACCAACCATCATTATCAAAATCACCAAATAGTACAGATGACCTTTGTAAATCTTCTAATGTCTGAGCTAAATTAAATCCAGCAACAGGAAGTTGCACATCAATGCTGTTATTATCTGTTAAAGAACCATAAGATGCTTTGAAACATGTTACATTATAATGATAAATTCCTGGAACACTAAAATTTCTCCTATAAAAATAATATGAATCACCTGATGAATAAGGCATATTTGCGAAAAATAATCCATCACTAAAAGTTATATTGCATTGTGCACCTATTAAACTGCCAGAAGTTAATGTGCTGTTATATTGTGCAATAAAGGCTATCTCATGATAGATATAAGGAGTTCCTATTGAAAGATAGTCTACACTTAAGCTGGAATTAGTATTTGAAGACTGCATTATTGATAGAGCATTATCTTTAAGATAATAATCAACACTATCAACATGTAAAATTCCATTCAAATCAATTCCAAATTCATAATCAGTATAATTCAAAACTTCTTTGGTAGCATTGAAATATATCTTATCGCTAAAATCAGCAATCAATTGTTTAGCTTCTGAATTATAGACCTTAGCATAAGGAACTGTCATATTGATATCAGTATAAACAACTTGTGCAGTCACAGTATTATTAAAACCAGCATTATATCTGCCATAGTTAAGATAAAATGCATCATTCCAGTTTCCAGAAGCATCTAATCCTAAGAACGAACAGCATTCAACTGAACCAAAACAGACAGAATCATCAAAACCAGAATCGAGATTATTAATCTTATATTTTGTGCATAATTTAGAGTTATCCAATTCAGTATTAAATGTAGCATTTATACTAAAATCAATTACATCTTTGATGTTGACATAACCATTATTATCAAAATCATATGGAAGGTCTCCATAATCAAAGCTTAGATCTATTTCACCAGAACCAGCATCAACAACAATAGCATCTGATTTTATCGGATTATAAGAATATATCTCTTCATTATTCAGTTTTATAGAAGCATAATCTCCTTCCAGATATCCGTTTATTTGAATTAATCCAATATCTCCAGAATGTAATGGAGTCCATATATAATTACTGTTTGAACTAAAAGATGAATTGATATCATCACTGAAAGAACCAGATAATCCTATAACAAAACCAGTTATTCCTTCTCCTAAAAATCCAACAAGGCCTAGAGAGATGACTATAAATAGAACAATAAATACAGATTCCAGAGTCTTATAGTTTCTTTCCATACTCCTCCAATAATCTAAGGATTATCTCTTCATTGCTCTGCCTTGGATGTATCTTTATCTTATTCAGCTTAGAAACTAGACTTTTACTTACTTTTATCGTTGTTTTTACATCCATTCTAGGTATACCTAGTTATACTTAGGTATACCTTATATAAAAAGCTTTTCGTTTTTTAATAAAAAACCTTAAATCCAGCCAAGAAGCATTGCTATTCCTAAAACAACCAAGACAAGACCTGCAATAAAGTGTAATTTTCTGATATGCTTGTCTTTCCATCCAGAAACATCTTCAACGCGTTTCATTCCGAAATAGACAACCAAGGTTATTATGATCATAGGCAGTACAAATATAAAATTATAAAGTATCAACCAAGGCAATGATTTTAGCCAGTCTAAACCAGATAATAGATGTCCTACAATAAGATAAGGTCCCATTGTGCATGGCATTAAAAATAACGTAACAAATACTCCGATGATAAAAGCTCCGCCTGGCGAAGTTATGTTTGAAACCAATTTTTTCATCAATGGTCTTAAAGCAATAGGCATTTCTGTTCCAAAAGAGCCTGGCTTATATCTTATTGAATCTTTAATATTCATAAAACCCAAGAATATAGCCAACAGAGCAAAAATGATTCTAACATAACTGCCTATTGTTGAAAAATATCCTTGTATAAACTTAAAGAACTGTATTATTATTCCGCCATAGATCATATATGTGATAAATATTGCAGATGAAAAAGCTAATCCTCCAAGAAGAACTTTTTTACGGTTTTTAGGATCTTTAGCCAACAAAGCAACTAAAGCCAATATCAATACCGCCATCTCGCACGGATTGATAGAATCAGCAACAGCTAATCCTATCACAGAAGCAAAAGTAAGTTTCTCTTTTTCAGTATCTTGTACTGAACAGACTTTTATTTTATCCAATGGAGAATCTATGCATTCTTGTTTGCTGCAATGCTCAATCTTTTCTTTTATCTTCATAGACAGTGAGTCACTAAATCCTACAAAAACCTCATCACATATGAATATCATAGGAACTCCTCTGAAACTTTCACCATATTCAGAAGCAAGATGAGAAGCTAATTCTCTATTAGTCTCATTTTCATAAACTTCAAAACCAATTGGATTGATATTATAGTTTGGTTTTATCTCATCAAGCCATTCTTCAAATGCAGCGCAATGAGGGCAAGTATTGCCATAAAAATATACAATATCTACCTGTTTAGTATCATTAACAGCAAAAACAGAAGTTAAACTAGCTAAAAAAACAAATAAAACAATCAATAGCTTGATTTTCCCCATATATTAACTAAATTTTGTCTATTTAAAAACTTTATTAAAATTCTTCTTTCTGCTTTCAAGATAAACAGCAAAAAATGCAGTTATTGCTACAAAAATAGCAAAACCGCAAAGGATAGATGGAAATTTTATTTGTGAGAATCTGAAAACTACTATAAGTATGAATGTTGGGACCATCATCAATGTTATGCCTATAGCGATATCTTCATCAATAAGCTTTTTTATCTTATTTTTCTGATGAAAAAAATCTTTTATTACTATAAACAAAGATAATACGATAAAACCAAAATAATATGTCATATATAGCCAATAGTTCAGATTTCTGATCAATTCTAACCCAATCCCTTCATTAAAAAAAACATCTACAAAAAATCTTGAGCATTGTGCATTTATTATAAAATTCGAGCTGGATATTGCCATCAAAGAAGCTGAAAAAGGGATGAGATATATCCAAAAAAGATTGATTTTTTTCTTAAAGATCTTGACCATTGCATGAAACCCTATAGCTGGTAAAAAAGAATATGCAATAAATCCTAATTTAGCCCACAATATAGGATGAGATGTGGTGCATAGCATAAACTCTGTAAACTGGTATGATCCTAATACATAGATGATAGCAGCAAAAAAATCCCTTAAATATGTTTTTTTAAAAAATACTATCAAGATTGTTGCAAGTGTAAACTCAATAACCGCAAAACTTAAAGAAACTATTGGTGTAAAGCACATTTATCCGCGTGGTTTTTCAAGGACTTTTACTTTACCTTGGTAATCGACAAATATGACAACATCGCCTTCATTTATCTCATCTAAAACTTCAGGATCAGCATAAGCATCTATTGTCTCAAAGCTTTGGCTGTCCATTATCTGCAAAGGACTTTTAGAGATTACAGTTGCTTTTTTCTTCATAACATCTACAGGCTCAACAGATTCCTGATGGCCCATTGTTATTACTTCTTTTTTGTTTGAAAAGATGAATTCAACAAAGAATTTAAGTTTTGTATGGCTATGTGTACCGTAAGCTACAACTTCTTTTTTTTCTATTCTTGCAACATCTCCTTTATACAAGAAACAGCTTCCTGATTTTAAATCTCCTGCTGATGCCATATTAAATAAGAAAAATCAGTAATATTTAAACCTACCTAACTGAAACAACATCAAAACAATCTTTAACCGATTCTTTCATCTCCTCAATTTCTTGTTTAGTATAAGCTCTAATATTTTTAAACCTATTTTCAATCATATCATTCTTTGGATTAAAGTTCTGGATGACATATTTTTTAGAACCTTTTAAGATTTTTCCAATTTGGATGATATTTTCTTTACCAACTAATCCTGGAATAACAGTAGTACGAAACTCATAATCAATCCCCGATTTCTTTATAGCTGCAATAGACTCTCTGATCCTGTTCAGATTAGCGTTTACCCCAGTAACATTTGAGTATTCTTCAAAATCAGTTTTCATATCCATTGCAACATAATCGATAAGTTTCTTATCAAGCAGTTCTTGGACCATCTCAGGATTTGTTCCATTTGTATCTAATTTGACCAAATAACCTTTTTCTTTTATTTTAGCAATAAAATTAGGTAGATCTTTTTGCATAGTTGGCTCTCCGCCAGTTATAACAACACCATCAAGCCATTTTTTACGTTCATCTAACAAAGAAAATATCTCTTCCTCCGGAATAGTTGGCATATTAAGAAAATTAAGGACTAGATCAGGATTATGGCAATATCCGCATCTAAAATTACATCCGCCTAAGAATACCACACAGCATGTATAAGGTTCATAATCTATCAAACAAGTTTTGTTAATACCTTTGATCAATACCATCGTAAAAAATAAATCTAAAAAAGAGTCTTATTTTGCGTGACTCTTTTTATCTCTTCAACTGAACTAGCAACAGATTTTACAACATCCCCTTCTAAAAATATTACAGTTGGTACAGACATAACATCAAATTTAGCTGCCTGAGCCAGACCTTCTTTAGTGGACGCATCAATAAGTTCACCTTCCATCTTTACAGTTTTCATAAAGTCCTTTACTTTAGGGCAGTTCGGACACATTGGTGTGAAAAATAATTTATATTTTAACATGTATCGCACTTTTGTATTGTTGTTAATCCTTTATTAAACTCAGTAGCTAAACTTTTGTTTGCTTCAAACTCTTTTCTGAACTTGAATTCTTCAGCTTTTCCAGCGTTCCATTGTCTTATTGGCCTGTAATAACCAACAATTCTTGAATATACTTCTGTGTCAACATTACATTCTGGGCATTTATACACTTCACCTTTGATATAACCGTGTGAAGGGCATACTGAAAATGTTGGTGTTATTGAAAAATAAGGCATTTTGGTATTATAAGCAATCTTTTTGACAAGCCTTTTTGCAGATTCTCCATTGACCATCCGTTCTCCTAAGAATGTATGGAACATTGTTCCTCCTGTATACATTGGCTGGATCTTGTTCTGATGTTCGATAGCAACAACAGCATCATCTGTATGATCTACAGGGAGCTGTGTTGAATTTGTCAAGAATGGCTCATCTTTTCCAGAAGTTACTATCTCATCACCATACATCTCTTTATCTAATTTTGCAAACCTGTATGCAGTTGATTCAGCAGGTGTTGCTTCTAGATTATACAGATTATTTGTCTCCTGCTGGAATTTTTTCATCTGGTCTCTCATAAAACCTAAGACTTTGATTGTAAAGTCTGTTCCTTCTTTGCTTTCAATACCTTTTCCAAGGAAATTTAAGCAGCATTCATGCATTCCGCATAATCCTATTGTGCTGAAATGGTTGTTGAAAGTTCCTAAATATCTTTTTGTGAAAGGCATCAATCCATTTTGCAGATTTTTATTTATGACCTCTCTTTTTACTTCTAGGCTTTCTTTAGCTAACTCCATATAATAGCTTAATTTATTGAAAAATTCATCTTCAGTCTTAGCTTCAAATCCTAGTCTATTCATATTTATTGTAACAACGCCGATAGAACCTGTAGAATCTCCTGGTCCCCACATACCTCCCGGCCTATTCATCAATTCTGTTTGGTTTAAGTTTAATCTGCAGCACATTGCTCTTATAGATGAAGGATCTAGATTGCTTCCAACATAATTTTGGAAATAAGGCATTCCATATTTAGCTGTCAATTCAAACAATATATTTGCATTTGGTGAATTCCAATCAAAGTCCTTAGTCAGATTATATGTTGGGATAGGAAATGAGAATACTCTTCCATTTGCATCTCCTTCTAACATTACTTCCAAGAATGCTTTATTGATTATATCCATCTCTTTTTGGCAGTCACCATAGGTAAATTCCTGTTCAACTCCGCCGACAATAGCTTTTTTATCCTTCATATCAGCAGGTGCTTTCCAGTCAAATGTTAAATTTGAGAATGGATATTGTGAACCCCATCTTGAAGGGATATTCAGGCTAAAAACAAGCTGCTGGACATTTTGTTTGACTTCTTTATATGTCAAATTATCAGTCCTAACAAATGGTGCTAATAATGTATCAACAGATGAGAATGCTTGTGCACCTGCAAATTCCATCTGCAGACATCCGATAAAATTGACCATCTGATGTACAACAGTGCTCATATGTTTTGCAGGTCTGCAGTCAACTTTATTTGGAACTCCTCCAAAACCCATAACTAATAGGTTCTTAAGTGACCATCCTGCACAATAACCAATAACACCATGACTTAGATCATGGATATGGAAATACCCTTTTTTATGTGATTCAGCAATAGGTGTAGTATACATAGTATTCAGATTATAGACTTTCATCATCTCTCCGGCAGTGTATAAAAGAAGCCCGGAAAAAGAATAAGCTTCATTACTATTCTCTTTTGTATCCCATTTGCTTTGGTTTAGATAAGTATCTATTACTTTTTGGATATGATCAAAAGCTGTTTTACCTTCTCTTATAGCTTTATGCTGTTCTCTGTAGATGATAAATGCTTTTGCAGTTTTAGCATGCCCTTCTTCAATCAAGACTTTTTCTACAATGTTCTGTATATCTTCAACACCAGGTATCTCTTTTCCAAATTTATCTTTCAATAGATGAACGGATTTGGTTGTTAATAATTCAGCTTCTGCTCTGTCTGAACCTCCTACACTTTTAGCAGCATTAAAGATAGCAGTTGTTATCTTTTCAGTATCAAAATCAACAATTCTTCCATCACGTTTGCGTACTTTAGAGATTATATCATCTTCAACTATCTTTTCATAAGTTGTAAATCTTTTACCGCAAGCTAAACATTCTCTTCTTCTTCTGTTTGATAGATCTTCAGAAGCTCTTTTGTCAACAACTTTTATTTTTTCAGAATTGCATGATGGACATTTCATATTTTCACCTCATTTTAATCTGCCAAACTTGGCTGTTTATCCTTTGTCTTGTTGATTAGAATATAATTAAACTTATATTTAAACCTTTGTTACAACTACAAGATAACACACAACATATTGTGGTTAGAGTAGTCTCAACCACAACCTATTGTGTTTATGAATAGAACCTTAAATAGGATAAAAAACACTTAGAAACACTAAAAATCACAAAAATATCTAATCTGAACTAGTATTTAAAGATTTATGAAATTAAAAATATACTAATCAAAACATATTAATCAAACTATTTTTGCCATAATTATTTTCAATATTGAAAATTATAACAATAATTTTCAGATTGAAAAAAACATTTAATTTTTTTCAATAGAGAAAATAAATAGCAAAATATTTAAAGAAAAACGATTAACAAATTGTTATGCAACGCGGTCGTCCGATCAAATCACAGATAAGACAAAATATAGTAGAACTTCTTTATTTTATGAAATCTGACTATGGTTATAATATATGGAAATATTATATTGAAATTTTTCCAAAAGTTACAATGAGAAGCATCTATTATCATCTAAATAAAGGAACTAAAATCAACGAATTTGAGGTTGAAAAGATAGAAAAAGAAAAAGGAAATTATAGCTGGGGTCCTGAAGCTGAAAAAATCTATTATCAACTTGGGAAAGATGCAAAACCTAAGATAGATCTTAGGATTAAAAGAAGTTTTGAAAGAGTTAAAAGATTATTATTAAAGAAAAATGAAAAATAAAATTTTATGCATATTGATTATAGCCATATTTTTGTTAGCATGCATTTCAAATCAGCAGAAAGAAGCATCAAAACAGCATTTAAATTCAAATACAACAAAATTAATAGAACCATCCGTGGGAAAATGCGGCGATGGCATCTGCAGTCCAATAGAAAAACAAAAAAATATCTGCCCTCAGGATTGTCAAGATGAAATATCTGAAATTAATACAGAAAACATATCACAGCCTATATTGGGAGCAGCAAACATAGTCATAGACTATTCCAGCGAAAAAGCATCCATAAGCAAATATCTTTTTGGAACATTAGGTTCGCCAAAGGTTTCTGCTCAAGGTTATTCTCTGGTAAATGAAATAGGTTTTAAACTTGTTGAGGTAAACACAAAGACAACAGATTTAGACGCTGCTATTTCTTCAGCAATTTCAGCAGGAGCAGAACCTATGATCTGGTTCGAAAATCCCCAAAAGATGCCGGTAGATTTAGATGGTTATCTTGCCGGAATCGAATCTACTTTAAAACAAGTAAATGCTTATGGTGCAAGATTAATCCGTTATGGAAATGAGCCAGATTATACTGCTTTTTGGACAGGTACGCAGCAGGAATTTTTTGAATTATATCATTCTGTTGCAGATAGAATTAAAAGCGTAAATCCTGATTTTATTATTGAAGCCCCTGGGTTTCAGAATGCTTTGTCCGGGGGAAATATAAACCCGTGGGTAATCGGTTTTCTTGAATATTGTAAGAGTAATAGCGTGCCAGTGGATATCCTCTCCTTTCATACTTATTCAAATTCACCTTATACTTTTTATAAAAGTTCAAAACTTGTAAATCAAGTGTTAGTTGAATATTCAAGTCTAAGTCCGATTTATGGAACCCCTAAGATAGCTAATGATGAATGGAGCTTATTAGTAGGTGATTTGTGGCGTAAATTAGCATATGCTTCTCAATTTGATACTGCATGGACAGCAGCTCATAATATCCTTTCTTTAATAAATATGATAGAAAATAATTTAGATGTATCGATAAGGTATGGCGGTGTCTTTAACATCGCTGATGCAAACGGTTATTGTCATGATTTCCCATTAACAGATTGTGACGGAAACGGCAAGCCTGTTTATTATGCTTTCAAGGCATTCAATATGCTTGCAGATTCTGCTCTCCTTTCAACTTTAGGTGGAGACAGAATGAATTTTGCAGCAATATCAGGGAAAAAGGACAACGAAATAATAATTGTTCTTTCAAATTATGACATCAAAAGATATATAGAAACCTACGAAACAAAAACAAATGCTTGGAATGAATATAACTCTTATAAAGCAGAATTTGGAGAGCCTAAAACATACGCATCATTTAACATCGTTATTAATAATATTCCTTCTTATTATCAGCAGGCAGAATATGAAACTTATTTAATCGATGATCAAAATGATCTCACGCTGGAGTCCAGTAAAAATATAAATATCGTTAATTCATTAGCTGTTGATGGTGATATTATAGCTCCTTCGGTAAAACTGATAAAGATAAAACTATCCTGATGCAAATAATGGTTTTAAATTAATATCAAAATAGATATAAGCAAAAATGAAAAATAAAATTTTATTTCAATTGATTATAGTACTTTTTTTAATGGCTTGTACCTCATCTCAACAAGATAAGACAACAAAACCTTCTTGCGGTGATGGAATATGCCAGACTCTTGAAAGTTCAGGAAAGATTCCTTGTAGTGAAGATTGCGGAACCTCAAATGAATCTTCAAAATCATCTCTTATAAAAGATATATCTTATGGTACTGATAGTTCTGCTCAAAAACTTGATTTATATCTGCCAAAAAACTTTTCAGGAAAGATTCCTTTGATTATTGAAATTCATGGAGGAGGTTTTGAAGCAGGAGATAAGTATCCTTCTCAATATGCAGAAATTTTAGTCAGTCAGGGGTATGCTGTTACCTCTCTTAATTATAGGCTGAGTGGTGAATCTATATTCCCTGCAGCAGTTTATGATGTTAAATCTGCAGTAAGATGGTTAAGAGCAAATGCAGACGAATACAATTTAGATCCAGATAATTTTGGATCTATAGGGGGAAGCGCAGGAGGTTATTTCTCAGCATTTTTAGCTGTTACCGGAGATACATCTGAATTTGATATTGGAGATAATTTAGGATATTCAAGTAAAATTCAAGCTGCAGTAGATCTGTTTGGTCCAGTTAATTTTTCTGGCCTCAATGAACAAAGAATCACTTCAGGTTTTAAAACAAACAATGTTGAAGAAAAATATCTCGGTTGTACAACTCTTTCTTGTGAAACAGTAATGATTGCAAGTCCGGTCAATTATATAAATAAAGGTGACACCCAGATATTAATTGTTCATGGGGATAAAGATACAAAAATTCCTATTCAGCAGAGCAAAGATTTCTATAATCTGCTTCAAAATGCTGGTGTAGAATCTACTTTTGTCATAGCAGAAGGTTTGGGACATGGCGGTCCAGGATATAGCGAAAGATACAGCAATGATTTTATAGAATTTTTTAATAAACATCTAAAATGATTATTTAATCCTCTTAAAAAAACCCATCAGGACAAAAGCCTCTCTTTTTGTCAAAAAGCTTTTTCCAACCAATCTTTTCCAGATGATCCTTTGGGTTTCTTTTTTTCCTGAAGTAGGAAATTCCATCCTGTCTATTATCTTATTGATATAATCTAGCAAGATTTCCTTATCTTTCAGAGATGCCAACTCATGAATATTCTCTTCTTTCTTAAAAAGCTCATAAAATATTATTGAACAGGCGTGAGATAAATTCAAAGTGGAATATTTTTTAGAAGATGGTATTGTAACAACAAAATCAGCAGCAAGAATCTCTTCTTTAGTCAATCCAGAGCTTTCAGGTCCAAATAACAATCCAATTTTACCTTTGGCAGGTATTATTTTGCAAAGCTGTTTAGGAGTTAAAGGGCTTCTTGGATTATATTTCTCACCAGTTATAGCTGAAGTTGCAATAATATAGTCCATTTTAGGAATTTTAGAAACAATTTTAGCATTTTCAAGAACATCCTGGGCATTTTTTGCTCTTTTTCTAGCTTCAGAACTAAGATGTTTGCATCTAGGATTTACTAGTATCAAATTTTTAAGATCAAAATTAGCCATTACCCTAGCTACTGCTCCAATATTACCGGCAGTTTCTGGCCTAACTAATATTACACTTATCATTAGTCAAAAACCACCATCATATTATACATTTATCATCTTTTGCTTTTAATAATTGTGGTTTTTGACCCAGCGAATTCTACCACACTCTAAAAATTAATAATAATTTGGTAGAATTTCAGCGTGATTAGAATAATCCAAATTTCTTTAAATAGGTTGCGGAAGTACCTATCAATACTAATAAAACGAACATTAAGTTAATTACGCTCCATATTTTAAGAGCTCTTTTCTTGTCTTTGATGATATCTTGAAGAGCAACAAAAAGCATTTTTGCTCCGTCAGTAATATAGATTGGCAATAGATTAACCAATCCTATCAAAAGATTCAATAGATAAAGCCATTTGAAAAGACCTTTTAACCAAAAAAATATCCCGCCAAATCTTTCATATTCTTTTTTTACTTTTGCCTCATTTTTTATGTTAGAAACACCAATAAATGCTTTTTCAGAATTATCCGGATTAGATGTTGTGGTCATTTCATAAGTATTATTCGGATTTCCAACAGTAACTTTTTCATTTGGCTTTGAACAATATCTAAGCTGTTCTAAAAAATTTTGGGAATCATTAACTTTTGCACCATTAAAACTGTCTAGGACAGTTCCATTCACTAAACCTGCAATAGCAGCAGGATAATTAGGCATTACATCAAAGCTGAATCCTGTTGGTTCTGTTATTTTTTCTTCAATTGGAGCCATCACAAACATAAGTATCAATAAGAAGAAAATAGAAAACAAGACATTTGTTATAGGACCTGCTGATAATATTGAATATTGTATATGTGATTCTTTCTTGGACATCTTTTTTTCATCAGGCTCAACAAAAGCAGCAGGAATTATAGGCAAGAATATTGAAAAAAAAGCAAACCCGCTTGATTTTAGTACAAGATTATGGGCTCTTATCAAAATGCCATGTCCGAATTCATGAACTAAAGCTAAAAAAGATATTGATATTATGAAATAAAAAAAAGACAGATAGCCTATTCCAGGTATATTTGTTCCAGGAAGAACCAAGACCATTCCAACTTCTGTCGTTTTAGGTGCTATAAAGAAACTTATCATTGATAATAAGATAGATAATGAGACCCATATCATCCCGACAAATCCAAATCCGATGAAACAATATCCTAATGTTTTTACAAGCTCACGATATCTTGAAGATATTTTTTCAATAAACTTAAGTCCGAATGAGGTTCTATATATTATTACATAAAGAACTGGAAAAATTATCTTCTGGATTTCAACTTTTTTTCTTTTGAATATCAAAAAGACAGTTATTAATAGGATAAAGATACAGAATATAACAAGATCAAAATTCACTTTTAGCCTCTTTTAACTAAAATTTAAAATGATTTATTTCTTTCTTAATGGCCTTAGAGCCTTTGAACCGCACTTTTTGCAGCTGATTCTTCCAGCCATTACCATCATCATATTGCCTTTAGTCACTGTTTTGCACTTTCTGCACGCAAATTTGTTTTTGAATAAACGAACTTGAGCTTCTGGAAACTTTACCATTATTGTTCACCGCCACTTCTTATATCTTTCATGAGCTTATCTTCAAGTATCTGCCAATAGACTATCTGGACACCTTCAACAACTTTTCCTTTCAGTTCTTCAGGTATCTTTATGTCAAATGTCTCATAAGATGTGTTATCCATTGCATTGGCCATATCACCATTTATGGATAAAACCTGAGCTGCTTTTTTTTCAACTATAGGAACTTCAACATTATCATGACCTGGCGCAACAATTATTCTTTTTTTACCGTCAATTATTCCAACACCTTCCATCCTTACTTTTGCATGGCCGTGTTTTCCTGGTCTTGATGTTTGTTTACCGGTAACTTTGCATGCAGCTCCTTCTAATATGACATAATCTCCTTTGTCTAAGTCGCCGATTGAAACGATTTTTATAGTCATGATCTCTACCTCATTATTGCTTGTTTGCTAGTTTAATATCATCTTCTTTGACAGTTTTCCTGCCAGCGTGAGATGCTAAAGTTACTGCACTAACTGCAATTTTTTCTGTTATCTCTTCAACAACATTCTTTAAAGCAACTTTTGCTTTGTCTGAAACTCTTTCAGCTCCAGCCTGCTTTAATATTTTTTCCATTGCAGCCAATGGTAATAATTTTTTAGACATTTTTACACCTTTTTATACCCATAGAAAACTTAGACCCATTTAAAAAGGTTGCTATTTTAACCTAAAAAATAATATTAAAATAAAAAAAAGAAGGGCTGGCAGCCATAAGCCAGCCTCCTCAAATAAAGAGGTTGCCCCTTTTTCCCTTGACAACGTTTGAAAATTAACTTGTTAATTTCCATACCTTGAAAATGCTAGGCATTTTCATCGTTTGAAAATATTATTGCTGTTGAATGTGAAGGCTCCCTGTATTTTAGTGTGGGGGTGGTTTACAAGAATTTTGGCGCAGGGAGCCAATTTATCATAATTGCTTTTTTGTTTTTAATGTATGAACTGGTTTTTGCAGCTCTTGTTTCCACATTATCCCTATCTTCAATATCTCATTGTAAAATTTATCGCTTAATTTGTATGTTTTTTTATAAAGATCATAATCAATAAGACCCATGCTTTTCATAGGTGTCAATATCCTATCATAAAACTGCCTTTTGTTATAGCTTAGCTTTACCCTTTTGCCAAAATAAGTTGGCTCATCTATCTCTGTTTCAAATGAACCATCATGCAATTCTGTTGCAAAAAAACTCATCTCAGTTTTTGTAATCTCATTATTGTTTTCTTTCATATATCCTATAAGAGCTTTTGCGACAATTTCCTGTTGTTTTGTAGCGAATATTATCTCTAAAATCTCTTCAGGCATGTTGTATCTGTCAAATAGCACAACCATTGGTATTACCAATCTTTAGAAAGTGATACTAGTATATAAATGTTTCTTTTTGTTAAACTAGTATACATTTTAGTATATTAACACAAATATATCATTAAATCTATTTAGTAACCTAAAAGTAGTAACAAAATAGAAAGATTTATATATAAAAAAAATTTGCTGATATATATGGTAAATAAGTTTATTTCAGGCTTAGCAGGCATTTGTTTAGGATTATCTGCAATTTGTTCATCTCAGGCAGATGCCACTGTAAAAACCCAACCCCAGATAGAACAATCTCAAAAATCTTTGTTAGATAAAATACAAGGATATAATATAGAACTCAGAAATGATTTCACACAAGATGAACTAAAAGATATTATTGATGTTTTAGATTCTTATACAAATGCTATAGGGCCCATATCTAAATATAATCTTAGCATTGGAAAATACGAAAAAGATAATGACCCGATAACAATTAGAGCGCAATCTGATCCAAAAAGTTCTACTTATGAACCTTGTCAAGAATTTAGAGGTTATTATCTAAGAGGAAATCTAGATCCTGTGACTTTAAAAATTTCAATTGCTCCAAAAGACGCGATAGATGGAAAATTTAGATATGAACAAAAAAATGGTTTGATACCTAAAGGTGAAGAAGGCAAAAAACACGATTTCACATGGGTATTAACACACGAAATTGCTCATAATATCATGCATCAGACAGGACTTAATAAGAGGTTTAAACCTGATTTTATTGATGAAGATGATAGATGGTATAAAAGATGGTATGAACTACAGCTAGAGACTTCAGAAAAGTGCAGACCTTTAAACATTGAAGATGGCAACCATGAAAATATCCGTCCTCAAGGATATCCTTCAAACTATTCTTATTTTGCAAATTCCGGTGAACAATTTGCAGAATTGATGACCTATACTTTGAGGGGATGTCATTATGCGGATAATGATGATATCTTGATGAAAAAAATAGGTTTTGTAAATTCTTTTTTAGGAGAAATAAAAATAAGATGAAATTAACTCTAAATCAGATTGCAGCGCATCTCGAAGCTCTGGAAGAAACAATAATTTTTCAACTTATGGCACGTGCTCAATATAAACAGAATCTAAGTGTCTATCAACCTGGAAAAAGTGGATTTTCAGGTTTTGATAACTCGAGCTTATTAGATCTCCGGATATTAAAAGAAGAAGAGATGGATTCGCAATTTGGTAGATTTACAGTCCCAGAAGAAAGACCGTTTAATAAGGATCTTCCTAAGGTTGTTAGAGTTTTTGATCGACCTCCTTGCGAAATTCCATTAAAAGATTTTGACGAAGTAAATCTTACTGCAAAAATAAAGGAAGGTTATACCTCATTTATACCTTTTATCTGCCAAGAAGGAGATGATCATAATTATGGGTCCAGCGTCGAATACGATATGAAATCATTAAGAGCTATTTCAGAAAGAATACACTATGGTTCAATGTATGTTGCTGAAAGAAAGTTTCAAGATAATCCTAAAGAATATATAAGATCAATAATCGAAAAAGATACTGTTGGTTTATTGATCAAACTTACAAGGAAAAAAGTAGAAGAAAATATCTTGGTAAGAGTTTATGAAAAAAGTGTACGTTATCAAGAAGGTATCAATCCTTCAATAAGACACAGGATTGACCCAAATATAATCAAAAATATTTATGAAACTTTTATCATTCCTTGCACAAAAGCAGGAGAAATAAGATATTTATTGAGCCGAGGAATCAATTAAAAAATTCTTTTATTTTTTCAATGTAATCTTTTGTAATGATTATATCTGAATCAGGAAAACATCTTTTATAATTAGGCCATGCATATCTTTGGTCTAAAAAGACAATAACTCCTTTGTCTGTTTCAGAACGTATGCATCTTCCTGCATTTTGAAGAGATTTCAATATTGCTGGAAACAGATAACCATAATCCCATCCATGCCCAAACTTATTATCATAATATTTTATCAGCTCGTTTGTTTCAAGGTCAGGTTTCTGAAGAGGAATGCCTACAACAACAACACATTTAAGGAGATTATCAGGAAAATCTACACCTTCTCCAAAGCTTCCAGATGCAACCCCCAATAAAACCGCACCTTTTTTAGAACTATTTTTGAATTCTTCAAGTATATCATATTTTCCCTCTTTACTTAAGTTAGGAATCTCCTTTATAATCTTTTTATTTGATATTTCAGAAAAATATCTATTGACATAATCAAGAAGCATATAGCTTGGAAAAAATAATGCGCAGTTTCCATTTATGATATTTGTTATATCCCCGCATATCTTTGCAATCTCCTTAAATTGATTCTCATCTCTTTCACTGAATTTGGTTGTAGTCTGCGGAATGATCATTGTTAACTTGTTTTTCTTTGGAAAAGGGCTTCCAAATTCTTTTTGTATAGTTCTTTTTGCAGGAAATCCTAAAAGATCGTTATACATGCTTGTTGGTGTTAAAGTTCCAGACATTAGTATTGCAGAATAACAATGCTCAAATATCACAGTTGATGATAAGGAAGGGTCTAGACATCTATAATTTAAAGATATCAGTTTCATATTTTCTCTTAGATATGTGCTGCTCAAGATCCTTGAAAATCCTTTATCAGGACCTTGCCATCCGTTTAAGAAAGAGCTTAAGCTTCCTAGATAGCTTGATCTTTGCTTTTCACGTATATCTTCTGCTGAAAACTCCAGATCTGCAATCAGCTGGTCATAATCAACTTCAATCTTTTTTACGCTGTTCAAAAATTCATCTTTTGTCACAAGAACTTCATTCTGGCTTCCTTTTAATCTTAAAGCCATATCTTTTACCAAAAAATCTATCTCTTTGACTTTTGGGACTAAAGCATTTGCTTTGAATTTTTTTGCTTCTTTCAGAGCTCTGTCTAAAATGATCGTGTTCATCTTATGTGTAAACAAATTTCTTAATCTTTGAGGAAGATTATGCCCTTCATCAACGATTATTATCGATTCCTCAAGCTTCTTTCCTGCTTTTGTAAAAAACTTGTCGCTTATTGTAGGATGAAAGACATAATAATAGTCTGAAACAATGACAGTTGCATCTCTTGCAAGAGCTGTCGATATCTCATAAGGGCATAACTTTTCCTGTTCACATATCTCGATTATCTTTTCTGAATGTTCTGGAAGTATTTTTTTCAGATCTTCCAATGCTTTTTTTGCTTTGACAGTCAACTTTCCAGATTCAGACTTGGTATTGGAATAAAATTCACATTCACTGTTTTCGCGGATAGTCTTGCAGTATTCATTGAACTCATTCGAATATAACTCCTTAACATTTTCTTGGACACACATCTGCTGTTTTCCTACAATGTCTACAGAGTGGAATTTCAGGTTGTGTTTTTCTTTTATATGTTTTAAAGTGTCAATCGCAAGCTTATGCTGGGTATGCCTTGAAGTTAAAAAAAAGATTGTAAGCTTTTTATTTAAGGCAATAGTTAATGCAGGTGCCAAAGAAGCAGAAGTTTTTCCTAATCCTGTAGGAGCATGAACAATCAGATTTTTTTTATTTTTTATAGTTTCATAAATTAATTGAACTAATTCATCCTGGATAGGTCTTATCCTATCATATGGAAATAATATTTTTTCTTTATTCTCTTCCATAATAGTATAGCGAAAAGATAGGTTTAAATACCTATTTATATTTGATAAAAAATAGGAAATAAAAAATCAGTTCAAAAAAGATAATTGATTTTTGTCGTCGTAAAAAAATATATTATTCGAAAGGTTTATATATAACATATATTTTACAAGATATATGATAGGGGGGTTAAAATAATGGTTGATAACAGTTTTATATTCAATGTTTTTTTTAGAGAAAAACCAGCAATGATGTTGGTCAGTCTAAAAAATGCAAAAGGTTCTATATATGCATCATCTTTAGCAAAACAGATTGATTGTACATATTCTCATGTTGTTAAAATTTTACAGGAAATGGAAAAACATGACCTAATAAACTTTGACAAGCAAGGAAGATTAAAACTATTGACATTAACAAAGAAAGGATCTGACGTTGCAGATCATATCTCGAATATAAAAGGATTATTATAAGTCTTTTTTAATATTTTATTCAATTTTTTCTTCAATAGCACTCAATCTAAAAACAGTTTTTGCTTCTTCTATGAACAAATCTTCTTTCTCAGAAGGAATTATTGCTCCAGCAGCTTCTTTATGCCCTCCAGATTCACCGAATTTTAAGTTTTTTACGATTGTGTCTACAACTTTTTTTAGATCATGATCCTTGCCTCTTCCAGAAACTCTTAAAGAAACTTTAGTCAAGTCATCTATCGGATTTCTTGCAAGAGACATTATGAACGTATCTTTTTTCAGTTCATTTGATTTTGAAAGTATAGAAGCGATTGTTCCGGCCATAGAAGAAAGAATATTTTCTTTTGCATTTATTATTACAAACCCCTCATCTGTAATCACATTATTTGTCTTTTTGTTTTTATTATACCATTCCATAGCCTTTATTATTTCGCGTTTATAATCATCAGCATTAGACAAAGCCTTTCTTTTTGCATTTTCATCATTTAAGCATACGCCAATACCTATAGAAGCTTTATTCAGTCTTCCGCATGAATTGAGCAAAGTTGCAAATTCTTTAGCATCCCTTAAAGGAGATTCTTCTTTTTCATGATTAAGCATATAGATATTGCCTATAACATCTTCTGGATTTTCTTCATCACATCTTTTTATTATCACTCCTGCGACTAACTTTTGTATCTCTTCATCAGTAAGATGTATCATCTTTTTCCAGCCCTTTTCATTTCTCGGTTCAATACCTATATTTTTCAAGAATTGTATTGCTCCTGATTCAGAGCCAGAAACTCCTGGGATATAAGGATCTGTACAGTATTCAAGAGTTTTATGCAGGGGTTTTGTCTGTATTCCAAAAACTCTTAATCCTCTTCTTATCGTTATTTTTCCGTTTTCAACTGCTGTTTTAAGAATGTCTTGGTTAAGTTTCTTGAATCCATTATTTTCCTGGACATCCCCTATAGCCCCTATAATAGCAATATGGGCCATATCTTTCTTGTTATTCAGCTTATTTGTAAAAAGATATACAACTCCTGATCCAGAAATCTCTGAACCTCCATCAATTCCAAAAAGATGAGGATTTACTTGTACGATATTTTTTCCTATCTCTGCTTCCTGGGGAGTATGATGATCTAAGATAAAAACTGTTTTATTGCTTAGTCTTTTATTTATCAGATCAACCTGTCCAGAACCTAAATCAGTAAAAAAATAATATTTATAATCTTCTTTGCTCAGACCATTCAGTATTGTCTCATTAAGCTGCTGTACAATAGATATAGAATAATTTCTGTTGTCATTATCCAATGCTTTTAGCAGGATAGCGCATGCACATATGCCATCTGCATCTAGATGGGAGATTACCCTTATTCTTTCCTGCTTGTCTAAAGATTTGAATCTTTCAACAGCTTCTTCTATACTTTTCTCAAATTCTAGATAGTCCGGCATTTAGGATGCACTTATTCTACATAGATCTTGATTCTTTCTGGATCATATTTCCAATCCATCGGGATCTTTTTAGCTCTTTTGTAGTATTTTACTAGCTTCTTTATCTTAGATTCAGTTATATTAAGACCGTGCTTTGCACCCTCATCTTTTTTATTTTTTTCAAGGTGCTTGTTTAACATGATAACTTTTTTGATCAAAGCTAGTAGATCCTCTGGAATCTCTTTTGATAATTTTTTTTCATCAAGTATCTTGCTTATAGTCTTGTTTGTAGCTTGTCTGACAGAAGGTACACCATAGCTGTCCCTTAAGATCAATCCTATCTCAGAACCTGATTTACCTTCTTTTGCCAGTTTTGTAACTAACAGTTCAACTTCTTTATCCTTGTATCTTTGCCAGCTTTGGTTTGTTTTTCTTATCGGTTTTACTGATTTGCTTTTTCCTTTTGCTCTTGAATACATTCTTGCCATAGTTTTCACCTATAATCTGTTTTACTGATTATCGAATCATCGAGAAATTGTTTGTAATTTCTCCAGTCTAGAACAGCAGTGGTTTAAATTGACGAAGTCAATTTATAGAACCTTCAACCATTCTATCTATCGATACACATTAAAATAGAAATCCCTTTAAAAAGGTTACTATTTTCAAATATTATATCTTTTCGAGTTCCTTAACTGCTTTATCATAAAAGGGTTTAGCAAGATCTTTAGCTTTCTTCAATGTTATTCTATTATACATAAAATCAAATTTTTGTCTGGTATTTTCTTTTCCATCTTCTTGAACTTTCTTAAGAAATGAGGGGATATTATTTTCAAAGAAACTGATACTATCTGCATCTTTTAGCATATTTTGTTCATCGTTTCCGCCTTCTTCATGTCGTGATATTAGCATTTTAACTTTTTCTATAACTTTTAAATCAGCCCTTTCTTTCTTCAAAAAGTCAGCAATAATTTCTGCTCCCTTTTCTTCATGAGGTCTGATGAATTTAATATCGGTGAACTTTGCTTCAGCCCTTCTTTGTAACATATCTTTAGATCTAAATGCCCTTTCTATATCATGAGCAATTGCAGAAATAATCAAAGCCTCATCCGCTTTAGGATTCAACTCTTTTATCCAATAAACAGTTCTCTCAAAGTGTTTAAGCTGTATCTCCTGTCCTAATTTTATGAAAGATTCCTTTACAAATTTTTCTACTTTATCAAATAATTCGCCCATAATTCCAAAAAGATTTTAATATTTATAAAACTATTTGAAAAGAAATCTAAATAATAATTGACTAGATTAAGATATCAGCTTCTTCTTAAAATTCTCAACAATATCTACTGGGCTAGGGTCAACATTGTTGTTTAATGCTGTAAAATAAGAGACCCAATCTCCAAGATATATTGTGGTAAATATCTTTGTCAACAAAGATACGCCAGCTAAATCAATCTCTAATACAGGACATTTATGCTGCTGGATCAGATGTTTTGTGACTTCCATCCTTTTCTTGATAGGAGAATTGTCATAATCATCTTTTATTATCAGAACAAAATAATCTCCGTTCAATTTAGTATAACCGACCATCTCATTATGGTTTAGTTCAGGGAAATAATTGCAAAAAGCATGTATCTTTGCATTTTCATTAAAATTTATCTTCCATTTGTATGCGACAGAAGCTAATCTTTGTGAAGAATAGATAATTGGTATCTTGCCTTCTAATTTTTGTGCTATCTCTTCTGCTTTTTTCTTAAAAACATCTTTTTTTAATGATGTTATAAGGCTTTTTAGCTCATTTATTTGATTAGCAATCAATCCAGAGTTTTGTAAAATCTTTAGGATTGCAAAGAAAGAATATCCATAAGCTGTTCTAGGAGGCATTCCTGATGGAAGGCTTATCAGAGGTTTTCTGAACTGCTTTGCAATCTCTTCTAATCTGCCGCCAGAAGCCATAACTAATATTTGGCAGCTTACTCTATTTGCATCTTTAAACGCTTCTATTGTCTCCTCTGTATTTCCAGAATAGCTTGAAACAATAACCAATGTTTTTGCATCAACATATTTAGGAAGATGATAGTCTTTATTCACTTCCATAGGTATCTTGATATTATTATAAAGATAAGATTTTAGGATTTCACCAGACAAAGCAGATCCTCCCATACCTGCTATGATTATCCTGTTGATATCTGAGAATTTAATATCTGCTCCAAGCTCCCATCCGTCTTTTACCTGATTAGGAAAGTTTTCTAAAAGAGAATACATATCTTCTTTGTCAATTGATTTATCCATAGTTATTCAATAGATTGTGTTTATTTAAACTTTTCCATATCTTTTGTTGACTTTAGTATATTATTCTATTAAAGAGTAACCGATGAAAATGTCTTACATTTTCAAGGTATTTGATTAATCAAAACCTTTATAAATGGTTCTAGAGTTTTATAGTCTAGAGCAATGTGGGAAGTAGCTTTCCTGAAGCTCAAAATAAAAAATAGTAGATATAATGGAGGCTAAGTAAAATGGGTTTATACAAATATATTAGAGAGGCTTGGAAAAAGCCAAAAGAAACAATTTCTGACTTGATGCATGAAAGATTGATTCAATGGAGAGCAGAGCCAGCTACATTAAGAGTTGACTATCCGACAAGACTTGACAGAGCTAGATCCTTAGGTTATAAAGCAAAACCAGGACTTTTTATCGTAAGACAAAGAGTATTAAGAGGTGGTCATAAAAGACCTCAGTTTGCTGGCGGAAGAAGATCTAAAAGATATCATACACATAAAAATTTGAATTTATCATATCAGACTATTGCTGAAATAAGGGCAAACAAGCAGTTTCCAAACTGTGAAGTCTTGAATTCATATTTCCTAGCAAAAGATGGTAATAATGACTGGTTTGAAGTGATTATGATAGATACAGACCATCCTGCAATATTAGCAGATAAAAATTTAGACTGGGTTTCTGGTGCAGCTCATAAAGGCAGAGTAAACAGAGGATTGACTGCATCTGGAAGAAGATCACGTAAAAGAATCACTATGTGATTCTTTTATTATTTTTTCTTTTTGTTTAAATTTAAAAAAAGAATTCTATAAAACTAATTTCATCCCTTTGACAAGATTTACAGTATTAAGATAATTTATTGCAGTTGAAGTATTTTTTACCTTATTTATATTGTTAGCAACCTTGTTTAGGAATACATATACTTTTTGTATAGCATCTTCTTCATTCTCGATAAGTACATTTACATTATCTTCAAGAACATCATCATTAAATCTTGTATTAAGCTTTTTTATCTTTTTTCTTATCTCAGTTATCAGTCCATAAGCTATCTGAGCAGGATTATCTAAAACTTGGTTTTTGATTGTCTTATACTTATCAAATAGAATCTCAAATTCAACTTTGCCATCTTTAGGGTTAAAATTGATTATATTAACCCCTTTTATCTTAATTTCAACATCAAGCATAGTATCTTATGTTATAATAGGTAGTATAAAAATATTTCCTAAATTACCTTTTTCAAAGAATCGATAGCTACTTCGATCTGTTTATCTGTAGGCTCTTTTGTTGTTATCTTCTGGATCCACAATCCTGGTTTATTGAGCATGTCAAAAAACTTGTTTTTCCTCATCTTATCAGCTAATTTCAAAATCTCATAGGAAAATCCTATTATCACAGGTATCAATAATATCCTTAATCCTAGCTTATAATACCATTTATCGCTTGTTATAAAAGAAAATACTATTATTGAGATAAATAGAACAATAACCAAAAAGCTTGTTCCACATCTAGGATGCAATGTTGAAAACTTTTTTACATTTTTAACGGTTAATTCTTTTCCAGCTTCATAACAATGGACTGTCTTATGTTCTGCTCCATGATACTTGAACAAAGTCTGGATATCTTCCATCTTGGATATTATCAGCAGATATACAAAAAATACTCCCAATCTTATTATTCCGTCAATGACATTGAATAAGAATCCTGATTTGCTGTATAAAAATTTAGTCATATAAAATGGAGCAACGATAAACAATAATATAGCTATAGCAAAAGAGAAAAATAATGTTAGATTCATCTCACTCTTAGATATCTTTTCATCTTCTTCAGCCTGCTGTTCAGCGCTCCAGACTAAAGTATCAATGCCTATCTTTAGCATATCATACATGTTGGATATGCCTCTGATCAAGAATATCTTCCAAAACCAGTTTTTCTTTTTTAATACCTTTTTTTTAGAAATTATTTTTCCATCCTTTCTTACAGAAGTGTTTAGCTTATTCTTACATCTCATCATAACTCCTTCAATTACAGCCTGTCCGCCTACTTTTTCAGTGTTATTGTGATAGATATTCATGGATAGATTGTGCAGCTTTCTTGCCGTCTCCCATAGCTTTTATTACAGTAGCTTCTCCCTTTATAATATCTCCGCCTGCAAATATTTTTGCATCAGATGTCTGTTTTTTTTCATCTACGAACAGCCTTCCTCTTGAATCTTGATTAAGTTTAGTATTTTTAACAAGCAAAGGATTTGGTCCCTGACCTATCGCTATTATAACTTGTCCGCAATCAATTATAAACTCAGAATTTTCAATAGGTATTGCTGTTTTTCTTCCGTCAACATCCTCTTCACTTAGCATCATCTGTACGCATTCAATGCCTTCAACTTTATCATTGCCTATTATTTTTGTAGGATTTGTCAAAAATAAGAACTCAATGCCTTCTTCTTTTGCATTATGGATCTCTTCTTCACGTGCAGGCATCTCTTCAATACTTCTTCTATAAACTAAAGTTACTTTGCTTCCAAGCCTTTTAGCGCATCTTGCAGAATCAATTGCAACATTTCCTCCTCCTACAACAACAACTTTATCAGCTTTTTTGATAGGAGTATCATGATTAGGAAAATCGTAGGCTTTCATAAGATTGATTCTTGTCAAAAACTCATTTGCAGAATAGACTCCAGGTAAATTTTCACCAAGGATGTTCATAAAAGAAGGCAGACCAGCTCCAACACCTATAAAGATAGCATCAAACTCATTTTTTAGATCTTCAAGAGATAATGTTTTGCCGATCACAAAATTTGTTTTGATATCAACACCTAATTTCTTGATAAAATCAACTTCATTGTCAACTATTCTTTTAGGTAATCTGAACTCAGGTATCCCATATCTTAATACTCCGCCGGTTTTATGCAATGCTTCAAATAAAGTGACATTATATCCTTTTAATGCCAGATCAGCTGCACAGGTCAAAGAAGCAGGGCCAGAACCTATTATCGCAATTTTTTTGTTTATCTTTTTGATATGAAGAATATCTGTTTTTGTTTCATTTTCAGAAGCAAATCTTTCCAGATACCCTATCTTTATTGCTTTATTCTTTGCTTTAAGTATGCATTTTTTTTCACATTGCTCTTCCTGAGGACAGACTCTTCCGCATACTCCTGGCAGATTATTTGTTTTTTTGATTATATCTATTGAGCTTTGAAGATTATCTTTTTTTATCTGCAAGATAAAACCAGGAATATCTATATTGACAGGACATCCTTGGACACATTGAGGAACTTTGCATTGCAGGCATCTTGAAGCTTCTGCAACTGCTTCTTCTTTTGAATATCCAAGATTAACCTCATCAAAGTTCTTTATCCTTTCTTTGGCGTCTTGTTTCTTCATTTTTTAGCACAGCTTAGATCACATATATGTTTTTCTTCTTCTTTATACAAGGAATTTCTTTTGTTTAGTTCATCAAAATCAATCTTATGAGCATCAAATTCAGGACCATCTACACATACAAATTTAGGCTTTCCATCTATTGTAACTCTGCAGCTTCCGCACATCCCGATTCCGTCAACCATTATTGAGTTTAAGCTTACTCTTGTATGGACTTTATTTTTTGTCATCTCAGCAATAGCTTTCATCATAGGTATTGGTCCTACTGCAATGACTAAATCTATCTTTTGTTTGCTAAGCAGATCTTTCAAAGCATCTGTTACAAAACCTTTTACTCCTTTGCTGCCATCATTTGTACATATGATAAATTCATCAGATATTTCTTTGAATTCTTTTTCTAAAAACAATAGATTTTTGCTCCTCGCACCAAATATGACTATGACTTTGCTCTTATTTTTATGAAATTCACGTGCAATCGGATAGATTTCTGCGCATCCGCAGCCACCTGCAATCAAACAGACTGTTTCAACTTTGTCGATCTCAGAAGGATTTCCTAAAGGGCCTACCAGATCTAAGATTGTATCTCCTGTTTTTAGTTTTGAAAGCTCATCTGTTGTCTTTCCGATAACCTGCACAACAGTTGTTATTGAATTTTTGTCAAAATCAGCAATAGTCAATGGGATCCTTTCTCCATTCTCATTTATCCTTAAAATGATAAAATTTCCTGCTTTTGTCTCTTTTGCTATTTCAGGAGCTTTAAATTTAAAATAATAGATATTTTCCGCCAGTTTTTTCTTTTCCAGTATCTCATTCATTTTAATTTTTAGAATATATGCCCTTATAAAAAGCTTGCTATGCTTTTTTGATTGAAAATGTTCCTGAAGGCAATGATCTTGTGATGTCATCAACAGGTAATTTTATCTTATAAGATATTGATTTGACAATTTTCCCTGGCTTTTCTTTTCCTTGCTCTAAAATGATATAATCTTTGCAGTTTTTCTTTATTGCATCAACAGGACCAGCCATTGCTTTTCCATTAAAATTTCCTACAGCCAAGCTTGTTTTATTGTCAACATATTCAAGCTTGCCTTTTGTGACAAATCCTCCTCTTGGAACATATTCTCCTGCTTTTGCCTCTTTAGTGAACTGTTCAGGTTTTGCCATAAAAGTTTTTGTATTGCTTATCCCTAATTTAAATGCCCTTGAAAATGTTACAGTTGCATCAGCTGCTTCCTGTATTGTTGATTTTCCAGGAGTTTTACCTTCAGATTTAATCACAAAAAAAGGGCTTCCGACCATATCTGTATGGAATACCAGATCACCTTTTTCAGTATGTTTTTTTATCACGATCTCATTTGATGTAGCATCTTTTCCGCCAATGACTAAGAATCCTTCTGAACTTATGAACCATCTGAACTTTTCATACCATTCTTTTTTGATTTCTTCTTTCTTCTCCTTTCTTAATTCTTGGATTATCTTTTCTTTATCATTCTGTAATTGTTTCAGTTTGTATAAACTATCTGTCAAAGCTTCTTTAGTGCCATCTAGCTTTTTCTTCAGTTTTTTTATTCTTTCATAATATTCAGAAGCATTTGCTTCAACTGATTTTTTTAGGTCGATTTCAACTTTCATATTGTTATAAAATCATATATCTCGTTAAAAACTTTTTGTCTTTCTTCATCGCTTTCTTCAGTATCATCATCATAAACACGTATTATAGCATGGTTTATAGAATTTACCCAAATGATTTTCTTTTCTTGAGAATGAACCTTATCATATATATAATCAGCGCTTTCAGGAACAACCAGGCTGTCTTTTTTTGATTGTATTATAAGGATAGGATCATCAACTTTTTCTAAACTGTGTGAGACTATACTTGTCATACTTGAAAATTGAACTAGGGTGCTTATTGGAGTATTCTCATATGCGTGCCCTATCTGGGATTTATCAACACCTGAATATTGATATCTTTTGAAAAAGCTTATTATTGGAGCCAAATATATTTTTGTATTTTGCATATAGATGGGTGTTCCGATAGATACAACCCCATCTAAGTTATGGTTTCCTGCTAAATATAAAGCCATTGATCCTCCGCTTGAAACTCCAATTACATAAACATTTTTTGTCTGGCTTTTAATAAAATAATATCCTTCTTCAACATCATAATACCAATCAGACCATCTTCTGCCTTCTAAATCTGCTACATTTGTTCCATGACCGCTTAATCTAACCGAATAGACACTTATATTTCTTTCAGCTAAAAAATCAGCCAATAATCTTGTCTGATAAGTCGTTGCTCCTAATCCATGCACTAATAATACGCCTATATCGCTATTTTTGTCTAGAAAAAATCCTGCATTTGAAATATCTATAGGACCTATATGATTGTCCAGGCTTTCTTTATATTCTACTTTAGGAACTTCCATATAGGTATTCATATGCAAAAATAAAACTATCAAAACCAGTACCAACGAAATAAAAACAGATATCTTCATTCTTTTATAGCTTTTGGCGGATTATTTATATCAAAACTTTCTTTCAAGATATTTATTCTGTTAATTTCATGTTTTTTTGGTTTGCAGAATAAATTATTTATTTTTGTTTTGATTCTGTTATCATTATAATTCTCTTTTATCAAGAAAGCAGCTAATTTTTTATATTCAATTATTGCATCTGACATAGGAGTATGCAATGCTGCAGGTTTTACTAAGCTTAAAGCCTCTAATATCTTGATCTCATTAGGTAATACAGCCAAAACAGGACAGTTGCTTGCACTTTCAATGTCTTCTGTGGTCAGTTCAAACTTTTTATTCAATACCCTATTGATTATGATTCCTGTTATAGGTGTCTTCTTTTGTCTAGCTGTTTTTACAGCTCCTAAAGTTGTGCTTAATGTTGGAAAATCAGGGGTTGTTATGACTAAAAGCTCATCTGATGCTACCATTGTAGCTAGTATTTCATGGTTAAGGTTAGGAGATGAATCCAATAATATGATATCAAATTCATTTTTGACATCTTTTAATTTCTTTTTTAACATATATACATCTACTTTATTTGTCAATATATTACCTGGAAGTATTGAAAATCCTAGCTCATGCTGATATATTGCATCATGTATATTTGATTTGTTCTTCATTATATCAGACAAACTTTTTTCAGGCTGTACAATCCCCAGATGTATCCCTAGATTTGGAGCTGAAAAATTAGCATCTACCAGAAGAACTTTTTTACCAAAGTCTTTGGCTAAGATAGTTCCCAGATTAGAGACTGTTGTTGTTTTTCCAACACCGCCCTTTATTGATATGATTCCGATTATTTTTCCCATTTTATCCGAGCCTCCTTTTTTGCGAGGATATTTGAAAATTTATTTTCATTTTCTACCTCTTTCTTTTTATATTTTCATTGTTTAAATTGTTTTCTATAGAAAACTTTGCAGAATCTCCTTTTTTCATAGATTTTATGCAAAGTTCTCTCTGAGAATTTTGACAATTTATTTTCTCTTCAAAATTCTCTATACCATAAGCTGTTTTTAGCTGGCTTATCATCCTGTTTTTGATATTAGGTATATCATAATCTGCTGTTAATCTTTTTGGTTCTATCTTATTTGTCAAAACTTTATTTTCTTCTATATCATTTAAGAACATTTTTTGCACAAATAATATATTATCTTCACTTTTATTTTTATCTTGAACTAGTTTTTGAGATACCGATGCTTTATCTGCAGTTGGTGGAATATCTCTTATGATATGCCTTTCCTCTTTTGAAGATCCTTTTCTTTTGAAGAAATCTATAAATATGTTTTTTTCATAAAATTTCTTGATTCCAGACTCTTCTTTTTCTTTTTTTATCCTTTCACGTTCAAGAGACTCTTGTTCAATCTCTCTTATTATATCATCAACCTCTTTCTCGGTTTCTGTTCTGTGTTTTCTTGATTTTATCTGCAATCTTTTCTCTTCTTCTAGTATACTTTTTTCTTTTTCAACAATTTTCATTTCTTTTCTGAATAATCTTTCCCACCATCTGCTCTTTTTTTCTTGGACATCTTGTTTTACAATTGGTTTTTCAGTTTCTTTTACTTTAAACCCATATTTTTTCAGATGTTCGATATCTTCTCCAAAACCTTTTCTGATTTTTAATAAATAATCTTTTTTATCTTTCTCTACTTTTTCATATTTCTTTTTGATATTTTTCCATTCTATCATCATTCTTCTGATCATTTCAAATATCAGTAAAAATAATATCAATATCCACCAGTACCAGCATATGACAAACTTAAACCAGCATATTCCGAATAAGCAGCAATCTCCAATAGGAGCATATTTCTCTTTTGGCTGGTCAATATCGATGCTTACATCAACTTTAGGTTCTGATTTTTCAAATGTAACTTCTGGTATCTTTTCAATACAGTTTTGAGTTTCAGCAGGTCTAGGCCTTAATGTGTAACATTCTTCTCTTATTTTACTGCAGCTTCTTTCACGTTCATTATTTGTACATGAGCTCCATTCAGTGCAGTTCCATAATGTTATGCAAGGTAAACTTCCTCCACCTCCTCCACCATTACCTGAAAATTCTTCTTTTATACTGAATCCTGAGAAAGATGTTACATTAAATTCAAATATGTTTGAAGATGTATTCTGGATTACAGTCAATTTTTGCCAAATATTATCTATACATGTACTTTCTGTGAAATTCCAATTGTTGCATTTATATACTCCTAAATTACCTTCATTAGTATAATTTAGATCAGAGTAGTTATAATATACAATTGAATACGGTGAACTTGTGTAAGTTGAATTTATTCCGACTGTATTGATAAATCCTGATAAAGCAGATCCTCTTTCCTGATATCCAATTGTCTTATTGTAATCAATGCTTACATTTAATGCTTTTACTATTATTTTTACCCTTCCAGGTATCGGTACATATTCATAATCATACAAGAAATCAATCAGATGAGGATCTACTTTTGTTCCATTAGGCAATGTGTGGTTATGGATCAAAATATTTGAATAATATACTTCTACAGTTCCATATATTCCTTCTTCTGAAGAATTTATCAGGTTATACTGTTGTGTTGTGAAATTAGTTCCAACTAAGAAATAATTTACTGATGATATTATACTATTTCCTGCTGAATCATTTGCAAATATAGTATAGTTATATAATCCAATTATTGGTGCTGTATAATTTACTGAGCTTGTTGTCTGTACTGTTGTTCCGTTAGGCAAGGTGATATTTATATAAGAACTGTTTACGCCTATATTATCAGTTATATTTGTTGTTATGTTTATATAATCTCCAGCAGTTGTCATTGCTGAATAAGGTTCTATGCCTATACTATTTATCACAGGAGGTATTGTATCGATCGTGAATGTTCTAGTTGTTGAATTTAGGTTTCCGGCAGTGTCATTTGCATAAACAACTATTGTATTATTTCCTTCATTAAATATTATATTGATAATTCCTGTATAAGTATAATTAGTTCCGTTCCAATTGTACCATATACTATCAACATCAAAGTTGTCTGTTGCTGAAATATTGACTAGTTTAGTTGCATTATTATAGAATCTTGCAACAGGACTTGAAATAGTTATTGAAGGTGGAGTTAGATCTACAATGAAATTTACATAATCTGAATTTATGTTGCCATAAGTGTCATTTGCATAAGCATATATTGTATGGTTTCCTTCTGTAAATGTTACATTTATCAGATCAGTATAAGTTACATTAGTCCCGTTCCAATTATACCATATTTGATCTGCATCAGAATCATCTACTGATATGTTGACAAGTATAGTTCCATTATTATATATTATATTTGTTGGGTTTTCTATAGTTATTAATGGAGGACCATCATAATCGCAAGGGGTTATATTATATTCATAATAAGTAACATTTGAAACCTCTCCGCAATAATTATTATCATACTCAGTCAGATTTCTTGTTTCTTCTCTAGTATTATTTGAATAACAGACGCTTGAATTATACCACGATGACCAAGAGCTATTAATCAGATTAGGAGTACAGAAATCACAAGTCAAGTTCTGATACTCATAGAATGTTGTATTTGCAGCACATGAATATACATCATACTGTG
>Ga0247841_10002968_pt1 | contig 32424 bp, 25 predicted proteins | sample LaCruzMarch2015__2_FD_192410 | JGI IMG/M metagenome (GOLD analysis project Ga0247841, IMG submission 192410) | Freshwater microbial communities from meromictic Lake La Cruz, Castile-La Mancha, Spain - LaCruzMarch2015_18m | ecosystem: Environmental > Aquatic > Freshwater > Lake | place: Spain...
CTCAGCGATCACATTTGTTGTCTCAATGGGCGCCACAATTATGACTGCGGGATATCTATTTAACGAGATCGGAAGTTTTATGCTGCTCATGTTCACATCCATTCGACATGGCGGAGATTTTGAAACCCGAGCGGCCGGCTATATGCTGCAGACAGTCTTGACCATCTTTAAAACCAGTTTGCCGGTGGTGACCATTGTCGCCGTTGTCGGTGTGATTGCAAACTTTTTTGTGGTCGGCCCGGTCTTTTCACTGGAAGCGCTGAAATTCGATCTCAAAAAGCTCAACCCGATCGAAGGCCTCAAACAAAAATTTAAACTGAAGGTTTTGGTTGAATTAATCAAATCAGTCCTCAAAATCTCGGGAGCGGCGATCATCATTTATTTCATCATCTGGAATGCGCTTCCGCAGATCATCTCTACAGTGGCGATGCCGGTGATCGCCAGCACCAAGGTCGTCAAAGACTTTTTAATCTCAGCTACGATCCAGGTCGGAATCTTTTTTTTGTTGATTGCTTTTTTCGACCTTTTTTTCCAACGCCAGCAGTTTGCCAAAGAAATGAAAATGGAAAAGTTCGAGGTTCGCCAGGAATATAAGGACACGGAAGGCGATCCGATGATTAAGGGCAAACGACGTGAAATGGCTCGTGAAATCGCCTATCAGGACGGCCCCAGAGCAGCGAAACGGGCCCGGGCGATTATCACCAACCCCACCCACATTGCGGTTGCCATCAAATATGCCCCTGAAGAAGAGCCCGCTCCGATCATTTTAACCATGGGAACCGGCTACCTGGCGGAACAAATTATAAAAATCGGACTCGAAAACAAAATACCAATCATGCGAAATATAGAATTAGCAAGGGAGCTGTACACGAAAGGTACAATTTCGCAATATATACCTGAGGACACATACGAAGCCGTGGCCGAAATTTTGAAGTGGATCAAATCCCTTGAAGAACATCCCGACATCAATAGGGAGCTAACAACTTGAAACGCTTTCTTTCTTCTGTGACCAATTTATTGGGTGGCGAACGAACATTAGCGTCGATCTCCAAATCAAGCGATTTGATTTTGGCCGGTGTAATCATCGCCATCATCATGATGCTCATTTTTCCGCTTCCGCCGGAAGTAATTGACATCCTGATCTCGATCAACCTTACCGTATCGATTGTTTTGATCTTCGTTGCGATCTATATTCAGAAAGCCGTCCAACTTTCTATATTCCCGTCGCTGCTTCTGATAACGACTCTTTATCGACTCGGCGTGAACATCTCCTCCACAAGACAGATCCTTCTGCATGCTAATGCAGGGAAAATCATCTCTGCCTTCGGCGACGTCGTCGTTGGGGGTAATTATGTCGTCGGCGGCGTTGTCTTTTTAATCATCACCATCGTCCAGTTCATTGTCGTCACAAAAGGTGCTGAGCGTGTCGCCGAGGTTGCCGCTCGATTTACCTTGGACGCAATGCCCGGCAAACAGATGAGTATTGACGCCGATCTCCGCTCCGGTGTGATTGATACAACCCAAGCTCGCGAATTACGCCTGGGCTTGACGAAAGAGAGCCAACTTTACGGCGCGATGGATGGTGCGATGAAGTTCGTCAAGGGCGATGCCATTGCGACAATCGTGATCGCCCTCATCAACATCGTCGGCGGATTGATTATCGGCGTGACGATGCATGGCTTTTCACTCACTCAATCAGCCAAAATTTATACGCTGCTGTCCATCGGCGACGGTTTGGTGTCGCAGATCCCTTCACTCATGATCGCCATTACCGCCGGTATTGTCACAACCCGCGTCTCTTCGGAACGCAAAGATGCAAACTTAGGCCGTGAAATCTCCGAGCAGATCCTACGCCAGCCCAAGGCGCTCATGATCGCGGGCTTCATTCTCCTTCTCATGGGCTTCTTCCCCCATTTTCCACGCATTCCTTTTTTCATTCTCGCTGTTGCTGTCAGCGCGATCGGATATGTCGTTTGGTCCACCTCCCGACGCACCGCAGCCAAAGCGGCTGCCGGCATCGGCGTAGAAGAAACGGAAGTGGAGGGACACGCCATGGTGCGCGGCGGCGGCGAAGATTATGCGTTGACTCTCCCGGTCGTTCTGGAAGTCGGCGCCAGCCTATCGACGGTCATTAAAAAAGATAAACAGGGACTCACTTTCATCGACCAGATGATTCCCAAAATGCGCCACGCACTCTATCAAGATCTGGGTGTGCGTTTTCCGGGCGTTCATGTCCGCACAGACTCTCCATCGCTCGAAGCCGATGAATATTCGATTCTATTGAATGAAGTGCCGATTGTTCGGGGCAAAATTGTAGCAAAACACATTTTAACCAATGAGACGGAAGAAACGCTCCGGCGCTTTAATATCCCCTTCATCACGGCGAAAGTCTCTCTCGGAATGCCGGCCTTATGGGTAGAAGATAAATTCGCGGAGATTTTAAAAAAGGCAGGGATCCGATTCTGGACAGGGCCTGAAATGCTCATCTTGCATCTCTCTCGCTTCTTTCGCCAATATGCAATGGAGTTTATCGGTATCCAGGAAGTTCGAGGAATTCTTGAATTCGTGGAACGCTCCTTCCCCGATCTCATCAAGGAAGTGACCCGCCTGGTGCCTTTGCAAAAGCTGACTGAAATTCTTAAAAGGCTGGTTCAGGAACAGGTTTCCATTAAAGATTTACGAACCGTTTTAGAATCTCTTAGCGAATGGGCCCAGACCGAAAAAGATACGGTGCTTTTAACTGAATATGTCCGTTCATCGCTGCGCCGCTATATCAGCTACAAATATTCACTCGGCCAATCGGTGCTATCCGTCTATTTACTCGATCCCGAGATCGAAGATATCGTCCGCGGGGCGATTAAACAAACCTCCGCCGGCTCTTATTTAGCTCTCGATCCCGACTCCGTTCAGCTCATTCTCTATTCAATGCGTCAAATGATTAAGCCACCCCCTCCCGGCGGACAACCCCCGGTCTTACTGACCGCTATCGACGTTCGCCGCTTCGTTCGCAAGCTGATTGAAGGAGAATTTCCGGATCTTGCGGTTGTGTCGTTCCAAGAAATTGTCCCTGAAATACGCATTCAGCCTCTGGGCAGGGTGCAATTGACTTAAGGGATCCGATATGGCAGATCCAAGAATTTCCGGAGCGACTCCAGCAAGTGTTCAAGCACTCCAAATGCTCCAAAAAGCGGCCCAGGAAGAAGAACTGATCCAGACTGAAAGCGATCAGGATCTTCAACAATGGTGCGACACGGAGGCGTTCAATCCCTTGGCGATGATGCGCCGATTTCGACCTCTTGATGAATTTAAAGACGTGCACCATGAAGAACATCTGGAAGAAGAATCTAAACTTGAAAAAGAAGAGAAAGTCAGCGAAGTAGAAAAAGTCGAGGATTCCGCGGCTCGATTCCAACGTAATAACGACGAGCTGCAAGCCAAGACGCTCCTCATATTGAAATCCCGCATTTCGGCCAACGATTCACCGGATGACATTCTCAAAAAAGTGATGGATGTATATTCCGATCCTGCCTTGGCGGACGGCGCTCTTGAATTTTTGCTTGAAACAGCCGATCCGGCGACCGTTGCGGTCATTCTTCTCGCTAAAGAAAGACTCAATCAGCGCTTCGGCCCGGAAGTCAAGGCGGGAAGAAATATGGGCGCTCAGGCCCGAGAATTTTCCAAAGAAGGTCTGGGCTCTCCGACATCGCTTCGCGACATGTATCGCGACGTCACAGCCAATCCGCGCGAACCTTTGATTTTATTTGACGAGCTATCGGATAAATTCCCGTATGACAAACTCAAAACCGTCATTAAATTCTTGCTCCACTCTCTAGGATCCGATCTTCGATCGAAAGGCCCCTCGATTTCGCGTCCGGAGCTGATTCGGCTGATTGACGAGACCCGCTCATTGCAAGGTATTTTGAGTATCTATCGGTTTTTTCAAAATCAGATGAAACTCATTCAACGCCAGTTTGCATCTTATGACGTAGCTGTTCCCGGCTCTCTTAAATTTGAAGTTTTGGCAAAACAGCTCGTCAAATTTTTGGCTGAACGTTTTATGTCTCCCGAAAAGATTTTGCAATCTGCACGCCAACTCGGCATTTCTGAAGAAGCGATTGCCCAGATCATTGTTTTTTCCCAGATGCGCGATGCCCTTAAACATATCGCCCCACGATATTTTCGCAATCCCAAACAACGCGATGATCTACATCAGATATTTTTAAAAACGCTGGAAGATCTCGAATCAGAAATCGAAGAAGAATCGCAAAAACAGCTCGAAGATGAAAAGAAGAAGAAAAAGAAGAAAAAATGACCGATCCCTTTGAAACGTTAATCCATGAACTCGGTATATCGCTAAAAGTTCCTCTGCATGTCGATAAACACCATGCCTGCAATCTCAAGGTACACCAGAAATTGAATGTGCAGCTACAAGTCGACGCCGCACTCGAAAAACTTTGGATCGCTTCATTCATTTGCGAGCTTTTGCCGGGCAAATTCCGAGAAAATGTACTTTGTGAAGCTCTGAAAGCCAATGACCTGCCCGATCCTCGCACAGGAATTTTCGGCTATATATCCATAAACAATCGATTGACCTTGCATCAGGGCTATCCTTTCTCCTCACTCGATGGCGAAAAACTGGCGATGTATGTCGCGGGATTCATCGAATATGCCGACCTATGGCGCGAAACGATCGAAAACGGACAGACAAGCCCCTCCCCCATTCAAGGAAACAAATCGACCAATCCCTTCGGCCTACGATAAAATGATATGGCGAACTCATCTGTTCGTGATATATACCGAACATAAGTCAAAAATCGGTTTTGGGCATGAGCGATGAAAGTCTCCAATCCTATCTGGAAAAGACGAAAACCGCGCCTCATTGGAGACGAATCGGCGTCCGCCCCCATCATGGAATTTGCCTCCCCCTTTTTTCTCTCCGCACAAAAAAGAGCTGCGGCATCGGCGATTTTGGTGATTTACTCCCTTTAATCGACTGGTGCAAAAGCGTCGGGTTCGATTGCATTCAATTATTGCCCCTAAACGATACTGCGGAAGACCCAAGCCCTTATAATGCCCTTTCCTCCTGCGCTCTCGATCCGATATATTTAAATCTGCGCGATCTGCCGCAAGCCCAAGCTCTTTTACACGAACTGAACCTATTTGCTCCCTTCAATGATCTGCCTCGTCTACCGCATTTTGAGGTTCGACACCAAAAAATAGAGTGGCTCTATCGTTACTTTGAGAAAACCTTCCCCGACGTTAAAACCTCTTCCGAATATCAGACCTTCCTCAAGCAAAATCCTTGGCTGCATGCATATAGCCTATTTAAAGCGTGCAAGGATGAGTATGGCGGCAAACATTGGAAAGAATGGCCATTGGAAAAACAGTCGTTGGAGCGTTGCACTGCCAACACCAAATCAATCGATTTCCATTGTTTTTTACAGTTTCATGCATTTCGACAAATGGAAAGAGTGAAACGCTACGCCGAAGAAAATGGCATTCTCATTAAAGGCGATATTCCCATTTTGCTCAGCCCCGATAGCGCGGACGTCTGGGCCCATCGTTCATTATTCAACATGAACCGCGTCGCCGGCGCTGCACCCGATTATTACAACCATTTAGGTCAAAAGTGGGGCTTTCCCTTGTTTGATTGGGATGAAATGCGTAAAACCCATTTTGACTGGTGGAAGCAACGGCTGCAAATAGCGGGGCGGCTATTTCATATTTACCGCATCGATCACGTCGTTGGTTTTTTCCGGATCTGGGCAATCAGAGAGCAAGATAAACCGGCGCAAGGACAATATTTACCCTCCGATCCCAATCTATGGGGATCTCACGGACGTGAAATTCTTGAAATGATGATCAACGCCACTCAGCTGCTGCCCATGGCGGAAGATCTGGGAAACATCCCCGATATCGTTTATCAAACGCTGCACGAACTGGGTATTTGCGGCACCAAGGTGATTCGCTGGTGCCGTCATTGGGAGAGCGATGGAAGGTTTATTCCATTGCAGGAATACGATCCGATCAGCTTGACGACGGTTTCCACTCCCGACTCGGAACCATTGCAGCTATGGTGGAAAACCCAACCCTCCGAAGCCGCAGAATACGCCAAGTTCAAGCATTGGGCCTACACACCGACACTGGAATCTTGGCAGCTCAAAGAAATCCTGCATGATTCGCATCATTCTCCCAGCATCTTTCATATCAATCTTCTCCAGGAATATTTGGCCCTTTTCCCCAATCTGATTTCGTCGAATATGGAAGATGAACGAATCAATATCCCGGGAACGCTTTTACCCACAAATTGGTCATATCGATTTAAGCCCTCTTTGGAAGAAATCGCTTCGCACGGAGATCTGACGAAAGAAATTCAAAACATCCTGCGCTCGTAAAGGAATTCATATGCGGCTGCTCTGTTGTTTGCTCTTGATCACGACGGCTCTCTTTGCCGATGAAGTACCCATCCGAAAAGGAGGCTCGCTTCAATCGCTCTATACGAGTCTGGATCCGACCTCGGTCGCACAACATTTCGCCTTCTATGAGCTTTATCCCGACACTCTTTTGGGCAAAACGGCGCTACGCCATGCCTGGGATCTCTTACATGGAGGACAGCATCCCGAGACGCTTCCGTCCATCGACCTTCAACCGATCATCGCTTTTGTCAATCGTCTGCCGGATGCACAAAACGCCCCTCTTTTGCAAGAAGAGCAGCTAAAGACCATTGAAAAACTAAGCCGGCATTTAAAAAATCGAAGCTTAAAGGGCTGGGGAATCTGGGAACAAAAGAGCCTGGAGTCGCTTCCTCCTCATGAAATCGATCTCGCACGCGCCCTGTTTCTCTCCGAAATGGAGCAAGACACCCCCGAAGCGCGTCTGAAAGTGCGCAGCTATGAAGCCCATATCGACTTGATGGCCCTGCAAATTCTCGCGCGATTGCCCAACAACGCCGCCTCAAAAGAAAAAATCCGAGCCATCAATGATTATATCTTCGGAGAGATGCGTTTTCGATTTCCGCCTCACTCGCTATATGCCAAAGATATCGACGTCTACACCCTTCTTCCCTCCGTCCTGGATAGCCGCCGCGGCGTCTGCCTTGGCGTTTCGATTCTCTACCTTTCTTTAGCCCAGCGTCTCGATTTGCCGCTTGAGGCCATCACTCCACCCGGCCACATTTATGTTCGCCATGTCGATCCTGAAACATCTGAAATGATTAATATCGAGACAACAGCACGTGGAATCGACATGCCGTCGGAGGTCTATCTCGGAATTGAAACCCGTAAATTACCAAAGAGAACGATTCGAGAAGTAATTGGATTGGCTTTCATGAACCAGGCCTCTGTCGGCTGGCATCGCAAAGACTTTGCAGCCACCATTAAACTCTACGAACAGGCGCGCCATTTCCTCTCCGAAGATTATCTCCTCAACATGTTCCTCGGCTTCAATTATCTATTTGCGGGACGCATAGAAGAAGGAAAGACTCTCTTGAAAAAGATTCAGGGCCGCCAACCCGACCATATGATCAGCCCGGATAGCGTATCGGAAGATTACCTGGCCGGGAAAATGGATCCCGATGCGATCTTGGCGATTTACAGTGAAATCGACGAAAAGCGCTCCTCCATCCTGGAAAAACAGAAAAAGCTCGAGGAGGTTGTCGTCAAGTTCCCCGCTTTTCGCCAGGGCATTCTCCATCTCGCCATCACTCATTTGCAGCTAGGCCGTGAAAAAGACGCGCTCCCCTTGCTCGAACGATATATCGCCCTGGATTCCGGCGATCCGACGGCCAATTATTATCTTGCGGCCATCCATTTCCAACGTTTTAATTTCGTGGATGCATGGAAATATCTCCAACACGCGGAAAAAATTGTTTTCTCACACGATCATCATCCCCGCGCATTAAAAGAACTGCGCCAGGAACTGCAGAGATCCTGTCCCGAAAAAAGATAAAAATAAGTAATTTATAACAAAATCTGCTCAATTTATAATGAAAAATTTATCTGGGTAAATTTTACGTTTTTTGAAATTCTCAGATCGTTAAAGATTCAACTATACCGCTGTCGGCCTGAATATTCCCAAGCACCTACTCTCAACATGCTCTCTACTAACAGCTTTTGATCGCAGAAGCTCAGAGGTGCTGGAACGGATAGCTTGCCGCGCCGCCTTCTAAAGCGAATGAAGAAGCTCCTCCTTTCAAGAAGGAAGAGCTTCAATCCTGTTCATGGAAACTGATTTTAAGAACCATAGTTTATAAATCTAATCTACATATAATTAGTTAGTTAAGTCATTAGCCTTACTGCCTTCCGGCACTTTCAACAAAACGCTAATAAACATCAACTAAACTATTTACTTATATCTTTATTTTTGTTATTATAAATGCAATCTAAATAAGATTCTTATGTCTTTATTTTTTAATTTAAGTTATCACATACAACAAATCGATGAATTATCCAAGAAACTAAAAGTAGAAAATGTTGATCAAAAACTTCAGGAAATCAGCGATCTGGTCAGCGCCTCGGAACAATTACCCGCTGCAATCGTACAACGCGTTAGAGATTGTAAAGAATTAGAAAAAACTCTTTATGAGCTGAAACAAAGAGGTTTCGAAGATCAGATTCCTAAACATGCTTTCGCCGTCTTAAATCAAAATGCGAGCATCCTTTCGATCGTTTCGGACATAAAAAACATTGCCCTATTTCATTTTTCAACTACCCCGGAAACAAAACACTTAACTTTTACGGTGACAAATCCTTGGGTATCATCCCCGCCTCTTCCCGAATTTCTCCAGGAATGGGCCATCAATTTGGGTTTGGCGATGGATGCAGCGGCACACACTTCTGATCCAGTTATCCAACAACGTATTCGATTTTTAGCCTGTAATTATTTAGCGAAAGCAGCCCCTCACAAACACGAAAAGTTTACTCATGACTTTGGCATTTTGTCAGATTATGAATATCACAGAGATAAAAACGAGTATTTTGATCAGGCGCAGGCAAACACTTCTCAAGTATCTCACCCCAAATGGTGGATTGATCATGATGAAATTCTGGATATGTACCCAACGCGATTTACATTCATTAATACGCTGGGATGTAAAAACTTTGGAACATTGATTGATGCTTTAGCTCAGGGAATGGTAGGGGCTGTCGTGCAGCATTATCAAGATTATCCATCCGCTCCAAGCGATCATTATTTTTCTCGTCCGGTTTTGCTCGATCTATCTGATTTGATGCGTGATCAAATTGTTGAAAACAAAGGACGTTCTTCTGATGAATGGGATGCTATTAACAAAAAAAGAAAAGAAACCCAGGAAACAGTCCGGGAATTAATCGAACAAACTGTCAATCGTGCGTGTGTTCTATTGAAAACACGCCACCCGCAAATGATGAAAGACATGTCAAGATCGACTTTAGAGTGGTTTTTAAAAGACAACATTTGTTGTGTATACCGATTTCGTCATCAAGAAGCGTGTTTTTTAGCATTGATGAATGATATTCCAGGGTTTAGTTCAAAAGAAGCAAAAAAACGCCAAAAAACGTGGATCGATCACTTCGTCCAACTCACAGGAATACGAATCGGAGCTATTCCCGCAAGAGAACAATTATGTGCCATCCTAAGTATGAATCAGCTCATTAGCAATAAATGTCCATTAACTCACAGCGCCCTCTTTGGACCCAATACAAAATACTTCGAGAAGAAAGAGGATTTCCTCCATACCGCCATCTTTAAATGGTTTTTTAATCCATCGGAAGAAAAAAAAGCTCATGAACCTCCCTATATGCAAGTATACCGTCAAAGGCACGCAGAAATCATCGAGAAGTTGTTCCAAAGCATTTCTATAGAAAAATGGGAAGCCTTAAATGCAAACGAAGCGGAGCGCATGCTCCTTCAACAAACCCTATGCCGTCTTCTGATCCACATCGACCAGGCAAGCAGCTGTTCGCGAGATCCCGTGGGATTTTTTCAAGCAATGGAGCTGGCTCGATCAGAAATCGCCGCGATCACCTATCTAACGACTCCTTTTACTGAAGAAGATTTCAGACGAACATACACACAAACCGTTTCTCCGCTTGTTCCGCCTAGTTTACGTGATCACATCCGCGTCGGGTTGGCTAAGTCGGCCATGAATGCATTCGCGGGTATCAGTGCCGCTGTATGGACCAAACTTCCTAATCCCCACTCCGTCCACGGCAACATTGTATATTTTGAAGTAGCTGAACTGATGCCAGATAAAACGAACATGGATCACCTTCAAAGCTGCGCCTCCGCCACTTCCACGGATTTCTATGCTGGAGAATTTCATCATAATTGGACGACAGGCGATAAAATGGAAAAAATGTTTCATTATCCGGTAGGGAACGTCATTGGGGATGTTACGATTCTTCTCCAGAATCACTCTGACACGCACCCATTGACTATCGCCATCGATTCAACCATGAATTATTATGATTGTCCCAAAATTCGAGAATTGCTGGGGCATTTTGAACGAGAAATCCTGGCCGGCCAACTCAATTTTATCTTTTTCCGAAGCGGCCAAAAATTTGATTTTCTCAGCATGGATGACTATTACGGCGGCCCATATTGGATCGTAAATAACGGCGCGCCTCAATGGCAGCATTTTGAACAAGTTTTAAAAAGCAGGATTTGTCAAACAGATCGATTGACTCTGCAATGGTACTGTCTGGTTTCTCAGCAAGCCATCAAAGAATACATGATGCAAATCGACGATAATGCGAAAGCCGTTCTCCATCACTTGCCGTCGTCATTTTTCTTTCATAGCGGCAAACCAGCACCCAAAATCGTGGTCTATACGGCCGATGAAGATATGAATACATTCTTCATCCACGTCAAAATCTCATCACCGCATGCACAAGCTATTTATGCAGAAGCGAGAGACCAGTTTCTCACCATGTTCGAGAGCCGTCAATCCCGAGCATTTTGTCGAGATAGTTTTGGTTTTTGCCATCCCAATATCTGCTTTGTCGATGGCGACATTCGCATTAATCCAGGATTAAGTCCGGATGATAATCAGATCATTATCCAGTTTATTCAATCCCTGCCGGAGCTATGCAAAAAAGTAGAAGAGCAGCAGCAACATTCCTTCTTTTGATCCGGCTGAAGTAAAAAGAATAATTGAACAGTCTAGTAGTCCGTAACAAAAACTCTTAGAATAATTTTACTTTATTACTGGCTACAATTTTTTGAGTTTTATCGTTAACACTTTTCTTTAATAACTTTCAAAACGTCTAATCGCTTTAAGTCTTTTTCGCTAAATGATATACGCGTCTCAATTAAGTCCACTACTTCATTGGTTCTCAATTACTTCTGACTACCAAAAGCGATTATTTCAATTTAACGCTAATATATAATACAAAACTTATTGACTTATAGTTAAAATATATATATAATTATTTATAAAAGGGATGATAACAATGCCATCAGTTGATTTTAAAATAGATGAATTACACATCAAATTCATTGCACATTTAGCTACATTTGGAACAAAACAATCTACCAGTTATATCGAACAAGCAAATGAATTGATTGATCAAGAAAAAGGAACGATAGAAACATTACACGAACTATTTTCTTCAACAATTAAATCACAAATAGAAGATAAAAAAAAATCCGAAGCACTAAAAAACTTAAAAAACCTCACACAACGACAAAAAGAAAAAGAAGGAATATTATTTAAAATATTTTTCTCAATATTTAATTCACTTTCCATTTATTTTCCTAAAAAAATGCAAAAATATCATGATATCGAATCGTTTGTATTTCCAATAGAGCCCGTTCTTTCTCATAAAGCTAGAACTGACAAACAAACATATGATAATCGATCAACAACTTCTCCTAAAAGTTCAACAGACCTTATGTTTGATATGGATGAAAAGAAAGAGGATGAAATAAAAAAAGAGGCAAAAGAGATCCTAGATACATGGAGAAAAACAGTAAAAGTTAAACCAGAAGAAAAGCGCGAGAATCCTAATCCTAAACCTGAACAAATACCGATCCGAAGATCAAAACCAACGGTGCTTGAAGAAACCTCACCAGAAAAAATAAGAAAAGGAGAAGGATCGATATATGACCCAATAATAGCTTTTAAAAAAATGCGTGTGTAGCAAAAAAAATCCACAATCATTAAAACCTATCCAAGTATAAGTTTTCAGTCGATTTTTCGGGCTTATGGAGCGAAAATTTGCTCAAAAAGCCCGAAAAATCGACTGAAAACTTTTACTTGGATAGGTTCTTGATGTCACCATAAATTCGAGTCCCTCTAAATTTTTATAATAAAAACATATACCTTCTCATTAAATTCTTATTTCTCTAAAAATCAATAACTTAACACTATGGAATAATAAGTATTAATCTTGTCGCAAACAAAAGTAAAAACATTAATTGACAAACAAATACAGACATTATATAATAATAAAAACAAATAAATAAAAGGTTACATATGAGACTCGTTTCACATCTTAGCTGGATAACACCCAATGAACAACATTCTGGCGTTTCAGCAATAGAAAATAGTGATGATAAAAGAATCCGTCCAAGCAGAATTAGTAGAATCGCTGACGATGTCTTTTTTGTAATTAGGGCAATTTCTGACACCATAAAAGAGACAATTAACGACACTATCAAAGACACCGTTGACGCCTTTCACCACGTGCGTAATATTGTAAGCAAAGCGGGTAATAAAGCGGGTAATATTATAATGAAAGAATTTATAATTAATTCCATTGCTTGCCACGGATATTACTACGAACTTTTGAATAGAAAAGCAGATAAAATCAGATCTACTAAAACAGAATCCAAAACAAATAAAAATATGAAAACTAAATATTTTTACTCTTATCACAATTTACATAAACTAAGCGATGACGATAAAAAAACATTGGAAAATAAACTAGATACATCAAATCCCCATGCATGGAAAATTACATCACCTATAGATATAAGTGGTAAACTGTTTGATCCTAATGAAGTCGTTAGACCGCAAGTATTATGGGTAAACCTTCCAGGTAATGAAAATGATGGAGGTTTCTCTTGCTATCATTTAGAATATAGAGCAGATGAATTTTATGAAATTCCTCATCTAAAAATAAGAAGGCAGCCTAAGTCCGACGAAAACCAAAGTGTCAATCCAGATACACATTATAAGACAGCCTTAGCTTGGAAAAACGCCGCTTACAGTCGATTAAAGGTCAGTCAATGATCAATGTTTTTGTTTTTTCAGATTTGCAGGCGTCCTTGTGACGAACGAATCTGAGAGACTCTTTCCAGCATAAACAAAATTTATCAATTTTTTCATAAGCTTTATAGCTTGAGCATCTTAGAAACCAATGCAACTAAATTAAGAAATTTTAATTTAAGTCATTGCAGATTCGTTAGAAGATAATCCTTATCTGCGCTGGCTAATGCCTATCGATGCATGGTTATCGTCTGTTTTTGAATAAGAGGTTATATACTACTATCAACTCCCATGCTTACCCTCCCGCTTCTTTCCAATTCCTCCTCACAATAGACACCATTGCCGGAGCTATACCGAATGCGACTCAAAAATCGATTTTGGGCTTAAGCGAAAGCTCTCGCGGATCGATGATCGCAAGTCGCTTCAAAGTCGAGGGACCAAACTGAAAATGGAAAAAAAATCGGGAATCTTGCAAAATTTCTAACGAATCACAAAGTTGCGAGGGATTGATTATGTTGATGGCGCTCTGTACTCTTCTAGCAATTCACACATCTGATTTGCAAGTGTCCGTGGTCGCTTCCATAACAAAAAAACCCTCCCGATTTGAATCATCGATTGCTCAAAAAGAGAGAGGATCGCACCCGACCATTCAGGAAAGTTTAAATAATGGACGATTCATCCGTCTTTCCGACAACACGCTTTGGGAAATCAATCCCGGCGATACGCCAATCACTCAAAGCTGGATCACTCCAGCGGAAATCATCTCAGCCCCGAGCAACAACTCGAATTATCCCTTTCGATTGACCAATTCACTCACCGGCTCGAGCGTCCTTGCGCGTCCCTCAACTACTGTGCCTAAGGGATCGTCCAAAAAATAAATGCTACCGTTTCTCAGGGAGAAAGTGTAGCAGTTATTATTGGACAATTCCAAGAGCGCTCCGCAGGCAAGTGAATCAATTCATATTACCGTTGAGAATAGACCGGCTCCAACCCTCGGAGACGGAATACCTTTTCAAATTGCGCATCCCCAGTAGCTTTTTTAACCTTTAAAGCTTTTAGCCGAATTTCTAACCCTTGGAGCTGCGCCAGCTCTTTTTTTTCTTGAAAACCGATTTGATATAACAGTCATGAAATTCCTTTAATTACAGAGAAATTATAGCAACATTAATTGCAACAAACAAAACAAAATAGACGTTGTCTTTTAATAAAAAAGATTCATAAAAAACAATCGAAGAAAGATCTTGAGATGAAAAACCGCACCTAAGACAGCTTTTGATGATAACGAATAAATTATCGAAGAGAGCATATTACTGTCATAATTTCATCCACAATACGATCAAATTGATGAAGAAAATTATTTGGATTGGGTTCACGGCCCTGACAAGTTTATGTTTTTCGATCCATGCTTGCGAGGATCGAGCATTCGAACCAATCGCAAAAAGAGATAATTATTCACCGATCCTAAACCAGATCACCAAGCCTATTCATTGGCTAATCGAAAATCGCGGCGGGTTATCATTTTTGACAAGCTGTTATCTCGTACCTTCACATCATCTTTGTCCCTCTGCGAGAAAATCGGAAAAAATCATTAATGAGGCCTCCCGATCAGAGCAATTCACCATCGAGAGATTTGAGCTTCCCGTTGAAGAGAGCGGCACTGTACTGAAAGGCGTGATCTATTATCCCAAAGATTGGAATCCGGACGATCGAAGCCACTGTATCCTTTACAATAACTCCAATGGATCGACACTTTCTTATTATTTTTTGAAGGGTGATTTGGGTTGGACTCCGGGCGAGTTCTTTAAATTGATTCGCTGTCCGATCATCATGTACGACTACTCGGGAACAGGCCTCAGCAGCGAAAATCGAACCGCTTCCATATTTAAATTCCACCCGACCTATCGATCCATCGTGAAAGACGGAATTACCGCGCTCCGATTTGCATTAGAAAGGTTCAAAACGACTACAATCATTGGCACTTCATTGGGTGGAGCCGTTGCAACTGCGGCACTTGCCGAACTTTTAAAAGTCCAGAATCCGCCTGACAGCCCCTATTTCACTCGAGGTCGAGTCCAATTTATCTCCCTCGACTCATTCACGGCGACATCCAGCGTAATGCTGCCAAACTGGCCGATCATTTCGAGCTGGGTCTATTGGGTATTGGGAGGCTACGTAGATGCAGTCGCTCCCATGAAAATAATCATCGACCAAGGCATCCCTATCACGGTTTTATGTCATCTAAATGATCCGACAATTCCAGCAGGAGCGAGAATGGCTGACTTGATCGAGACATTGCCGCATGCTCAGAATGTTTCTGTAATCTACAGCCAAGAAGCCATCCACGCATATTTAACCCATGATATGCAGCAAAGACTACGTCGAGATTAGAGATTATTTTGGTCGATTTTTAAGTTATGTTCGAAAACCATTGAAATATAAACAAAAAAAAGCATAATAACTTTTTAATAATAAATCGAATTACAGACTCATTTATTTAAAAAACAACTACCCCACCACTAACATTTTGTAAAAAGTATCTATGACCAATAAAACCAAAGTATACATCAGATCAAAATATAATTTTATACCAACGCCTTATAATCATTGGGAAAACTCAACTATCGAAGACGCCGATATATTAATATCTGTCGACCAAATCAGCTCATTCAATAGCCACAAAAAAAAAGTTTTATGGCTTTACGAACCAGAGTCAATACATGGAAATCTCTACGATTTTGTAAAAGGAGACGGCTTAAACTATGATTTCATCGCAACTCACCGAGATACACTAGAAACCAAAATAAAAACGATCACCTTACCTCCATGCTTTCCCACTTGGATTGACGAAAACAATATGAAAATCCATGAGAAATGTAAAAACATCAGCATGATCGCATCCGTAAAAGTGATGTGCCCAGGACACAAATACAGACAAGAAATCGTTAATCAGTTTTGTAACCTCGTAGATGTATTCGGAGTAGGCAGAAAAAATGAAATACAGCCCAAAGTTGACGGATTGAAGCAATACAGATTCTCAATTGCAATGGAAAACAGCAAATTCAACACTTATTATACTGAAAAAATATTAGATTGTTTTTTTACAGGAACAATACCAATATACTGGGGATCAGAAAATATTTATCAAATTTTCGATTCTAACGGAATCATATCTCTAGAGTATTTTTTACAAAATTACAATGAATTCGATTTCGTAAACGAATACGAGATAAGAAAAGATGCAATCGCAAATAATTTCAAAAAAGCCAAAGAAAGAAACCTCTACGTACGTGATGGCATAGATATGATCATAGAAAAAGCAATGAGCTCGACTTTGTACATTTTTTGAGAGCAAGGTTTGCAAGATGTTTATTTAGATTCGGTTGCGGTTTTTGAGAACAGGCTTGAATAAGCCGGCCTCATAATCCACAACAGAATATAGATCAACAGGTTGCGAAGATTACCGCAAAAAACGTACAAAGTCGAGATGAGATGATTATACTGCTATCTTGCCATCATATTTCTAATCGCCAGCAACTCGGCTTTGGAATAAACGATGCGAGCTGAATTGACTGCAGCTGCAGCGGGTCTTTGTTGCAAAGATTGAACAGAAATCCCGCCAATTTGATCGATCGAATTACGGCATAGAGGGCACTTTGGCCACCGATTCATCGCAAGACATTCCCTAATCCATCGTATGAGACAAGATCCATGAAAAAAATGATCGGCTAATTCATTCGCCCGTTGACTGATATGAAAAACTTTCCGGGCTGGATTTTCATCTGAATAACCTTCCAGACAAATGGAACACACATTTTGAGGTTCAATTCTCATATTTTTTAAATCATCAAACAGTTGATTTGTTGATCGGAAAGGGAAAAATCATGCATTACCATGGCCATAACATGCAAGGGACATTGCATTTCCTGATATTCGAGCGCTGTATACCGAACGCAACTCAAAAATCGGTTTTGGGCTTGGCCAAAGCCGATTTTTGAGTCGCGTTCGGTATAAATGTGTATTACACCCTGTATACAGGGTCGTGAAAGACGAGATCGAATCGAGTGGGCTCTCCGATGATTCCAGGCTTTGATGGGGGTAAATAATTCACATCGACCTGAATTTCGAAAGATCGGGTGAGAATCACATAACCAGTCTCGGTTTTTCGAATCGCCTGAATCACTTCATTTCCCAGTTTTTCGAAAAGTGTGCAATCATTTAAAATTGCGCAAATCTCTCGAGCCGTCTGATATTTCGGATGCAATACCTGGCAATTGATAGGAGATGCTTTCAGTTCATTAAAAATAAGCTCAAATCGCGGCTCTCCGCCAATGGCTCCGGAAAATGAAGGCAGATACTTCACGTCAACCCGCAGTTCGTAAGAAGCTGTGAACACTAAATATCCATCATCAGTTTTTAGAATTTCTAAAATTGGCTCTTCGAGATCTTCAAAACGCCGATCATCGAGAATTGCTTGAATTTCGCGAGCAGCCTGATATTTGGGATGGCAAACCTGAAGATTAGTTGAATAAGAATCCGCACAAACTAATGTAATCAACATCATATTCTCCTTGAGATTACCCTATTATTGCCAGCCACCAACCATTTAATCAATCTCAAGAATTAATTTAATTAAAGTTTTTATTTGCTGACAAAACCAACAGATTGCTACAATAACAATATAAAATTATTTCAGGTTTTTATGTTCGGCTTTAGAAAAACGCATCAGTGCGGGGCACTACGTAAAAACGATGTTGAAAAAACAGTCTCGCTTTCAGGCTGGGTTCATCGGTATCGCGATCACGGCGGTCTGATTTTTATTGATCTGCGCGATCGTTTTGGCCTCACACAATTAGTATTCAATCCCAAAATCAATCCAATCGCTCATGAAGCAGCAGAAAAATTGCGCTCGGAATGGGTTATTTCCATCAAAGGCAAGGTTTGCAGCCGATCGAAAGAGACAACCAACGACAATTTAGCCACCGGTGCAATCGAAGTGGTCGTTCAAGAAATGCAAATTCTTTCAAAAGCATTACCTCCCCCCTTTTCTATTTGCGACGAATTGATCAGCGTCAACGAAGAGCTCCGCCTCAAATACCGCTATCTGGATTTGAGAAGACCGGAAATTGCCGATAAATTAGTCATGCGCCATCGCGCCATGATGATAGCGCGCAAACGCCTGGATGAGCTGGGGTTTTTAGAGATCACAACACCCATACTCGCTAAATCGACCCCCGAGGGAGCTCGCGACTATCTCGTTCCATCGAGAATTTCGCCGGGCTGTTTCTATGCCCTGCCGCAATCGCCTCAATTATTTAAGCAGCTTTTGATGATCGGCGGCATGGATCGTTATTTTCAGATCGCTCCCTGTTTTCGAGATGAAGATTTGCGCTCGGATCGCCAACCGGAATTTATGCAAATCGATATCGAAATGAGCTTTTCTACCCCCGATGATCTACTTCCCCTGATGGAAGGATTAATCAAGCGGCTTTTCAAAGAATGCGTTGGATGCGATATTTCAACGCCATTTCGATCGCTGCCTTACTCAATTTGTATGGAACGCTATGGAACGGACCGTCCTGATTTGCGCTTCAAAATGGAACTCAAAAAAATCGATTCAATCGCTCAACGATCTACTTTTGCCGTTTTTCTCGATCAATTGAAAGCGGGAGGGACAGTCAAAGGACTCTGCGTCAAAGGCGGCGCTGATCTATCGCGCAAAGAAATCGACGAATACACCTCTTTTGTCGGACAGTTTGGCATCCAGGGCCTGGCATGGATGAAAATGCAGGAAAACGGCCTCAACTCGAGTATCGTCAAATTCTTTTCAACCACTCTCCAAAAAGAACTCATCGAAGAGATGGAGATCAAGACAAACGATCTCATCTTTATGATCGCCGATATGCCCGAAGCAGCTAACCAGGCGCTCGACCATTTGCGAAGAAAGATTGCTCGCGACCGAGGACTCATCCCCCCCAACGCCTATGAATTTCTTTGGGTAACAGACTTCCCTCTCTTGAAATGGTCCCATGAAGAAAAACGCTTTTTAAGCGAACACCATCCCTTTACATCGCCTCAAATCGATGATCTTCCACTACTCGACTCGGATCCAAAAAATGTTCGCGCCCTCGCTTATGATATTGTGCTCAATGGATATGAAATCGGCGGCGGCTCGCAGCGAATCCATGATGGTGATTTGCAAAGAAAAATCTTTGAAGTTTTACAATTAACACCCAACGATATTGATTCAAAATTCGGCTTTTTTATCGATGCCCTTAACTTCGGAACTCCGCCTCATCTGGGGATCGCCCTGGGACTCGATCGCCTCATCATGCTCTTAACTCATACGCAGAACATCCGAGACGTCATCGCCTTCCCGAAGACCCAAAAAGCGGGTGATCTCATGGTAGGATCCCCCTCAGCTGTTTCCAAAAAACAGTTGGATGAGCTGAAACTGTCGATTCAAAAAAGTAAGGATTCCACCCTAACAAGCTGAAAAACAGCGATTTCGACTTATTGACTATTAAGCTGAGATCGCGATTTTTCAGGTACTTTGTCTATAATTCCTGGTTCTGATTGTAAATAACAAAAGGCATTGGTATGATCAGCCCTACTTTTTACTAAAAGGTTTTCTATGCCCAGAACATGCCAAGTAACTGGCCGTAAACCCTCCTCCGGACGCAGTTATACCCTCCGCGGGATCGCCAAAAAGAAAAAGGGAATTGGTCTAAAGATCACTGGAATCACCAATCGACGCTTCCAGCCCAACCTGAAAAAAAAGCGCCTTTTTCTCGCTGAGGAAAATCGCTTCATCACGTTGCGCCTCTCTACCGCCGCCATGCGCACCATAGACAAAAAAGGCTTGGCTGCCGTAATCCGAGATATGCGTAAAAAATAAATTCATCGTTCCAGCCGCATTCATTATCGTTTGCGGCTATAGTTTTTGGTTGATTTTTTCTTCACTCAATCCACCTCTTCCCAAGATTGATGAAGAGCCTCGTCTTTATTCCAATCAATGTCAGCAAGATTTGCGTTTGGTTTATGTTAATGCCATTCAAAAGGCTCAACATTCGATCCATCTTGTAATGTTTGGCTTGAGCGACCCCGCTATTTTAAGCGCATTAGCAGATCGCATCAGACAGTCGCTTCCAACAAAGATCTATTATGACGCGACCGAATCAATGCAAATCCACAAGAAGCTCAAGCAAGCCGATCTTCATCCGGTTCAGCTCGGAGGCTTGATGCATCAGAAGATCCTGATCCTGGATTCCGATCTTGTCTTTCTTGGGTCAGCCAATATGACCCCTTCATCCCTTCTCATGCACGACAACCTCGTCGTGGGCATGCGAAGTAAAACAGTAGCCGACTTTCTCTTAAAGAGAATCCCCTATTCTTCAGGCTATTTACAAACCATGGTCGGCGGCCAGGAAATTGCACTTTGGCTGCTCCCGGATCCCCGCGGCAGCGCCCTATCCGATTTGCGTCATCAACTTCGAAAAGCCAACCGCTCGATTAAAATCGCCCTTTTTACTTTAACGCACCCAAGTTTATGTGAAGAAATCATCGCAGCCAAAAAACGCAAAGTCAACGTCACCGTCGTAATCGACCTTCATAGCGGACTGGGAGCGAGCGCTAAGGCGATCAGTCTTCTGCAACAAAATAAAGTGAATGTATTATTCAGCCAAGGCATACAGCTTCTTCACCACAAATTCGTTTGGATCGATGATCAAACGTTACTCTGCGGATCCGCTAACTGGACAAAAGCCGCTTTTGAAAAAAACAGTGACTGCATTCTTGCCCTGTACCACCTGACATCAGAACAAAACGAGTTCATGAAAGGCCTCTGGAACCGCATTGAAACAGAAGCCGCCTCGCCCAATCAATAAAAGATTCCCGCTGTAAGTCTTTGAAAAACACACAGCGGGAATTTATTTAGAAAAACAGAGTCAAATCGAACGTCAACCCTTGCGAGCCAAGATCTTCTGACATACGAGAACCATAGGAAGGAGCGCTCAAGCTGTTTTCGAATCGAACCAGCTGATTTTGACGCCACCAATAGCTGTTTTCATAAGCCAACAGCAATGAAATATGGTTGTTGTCCTCGGCAAAATTCATCTCCCAGCACAAACCGGCGAGAGACTGAACAGAGGGAACAAGACGGCTGATATCCGCACCAATGTGAGAGGTTGTTGTTGAGTTATCCCGCATCGACACGTTGAATTTTCCATATAGAGCCGACGTAGCCGCATTGAATACGAAATTCCAGTGGCTATCGAAAAACCATTTAGTATCAAGACCAAGCCGCAAACCCCCGCCGTTAAATTGATTTTGAAAGCGGTTGTAAACGGAATTACCTGATGATGATGAGTGAATTTTTTGATGAATCCACGCCGCTTGAGCGCCAAAATGCGGGCGCAAATAAAATGAACGGCTGACAAAATAGCTCGATCCCATCTCAAAATTAAAGACGGAATATTTAAGGTTTTTTCGAACTCCCCCGAATCCGCCATTGACACCATAAGGCGATACCGGCACCAAAGCGCCGCCGGCAGGAGCGTGTTTTTCATCATCGCAATCGGATTTCATGCGAATCAAAGATACTGTAAAATCCCACTGATCCGAAAATCCATAGCTCGCACCAATTCGATATCCGGTTTCCCATTCGAAATTCAGCTTTTCCATACTACCGATAATTTTCGGCAGCACGGTATTGTTTTTCACCGCATAATCATTGCCCCCATCATAAAATTTCCAGTAGAGCACATCGACAAATGCGGAAAGATTGTAACCTGCCGTCACCGGGCGGCCAGAAGCGAACCTCGCTCCATTACGGCATAAATAAACGGACTCGCCGCGTACTTTTTCCATTTTACATTCTAAAAGAGAAACACGCTGTTCGTCATTTGAAACAGCAAACAACGATGTTGCAGAAAGCGCAAGCGGAAAAAACAGAAAAGAACGCATAAGTTGCCCTCAAATTAAATCGCATTCATTCATAGCGAAAACGAAATTTTTTCTAAACATTAATGTGGGTTTGCGCTATGAATATTCTTATTCAACTTTGCAGATCTTTTTGAGCGGAATGTTATAAATCATAAAGATGCTGAAAGTTGTTACACCTCTCTTAATCGAGGATCAAAATGGCCCGTTCATCCTTGCTGCTAATGTCTATTTGCACGGTAACATCGCTTCTTGCACAAGACAGCATTCCCATCGAAGAAATCGCAATGCTCAAACTTCCCTTAGACGAATCATCTTCTGAAAAACCGGTTCGGAAAGGAAAAGATCGTATTGGAATGCTCGAAGAACAAATGCAAGAACTGTTAACGGACACTTCTCTCGGAGATTTTGGTGCACAGGCAGCAGTCGCTCGACCCCAAATCCATAGCAACCGTTTATTTTTCAAAGCCGATGGATTTCTTTGGAAAGCGTTTTTAGGCGGAAGCGATTACGCCGCAACAAATTCATCCATCGCGACCAATGTCGTAATCGGCGAATCAAAACAGGCTGATTTTTGCTGGCGCTGGGGATTTCGTTCAGAGCTAGGATATCGATTACCCCATGATCATTGGGATGCACTTGCCAATTATACCTGGTTTCAAGACAAGTCGAGTCAATCAATCGAAAGCCCAAGCGGCGGAACGATCGTTCCCCTTATGGCTGCATTTAGACATTTTGCTCAAAACGCCTCAGCAAGCATTTACTGGCATCTTCTATATCAAAATTTCGACCTGGACTTACGAAAGGCATATTTTTTGAGCCGCCATTTTTCCGTTTCACCTTTTTTCGGCATGCGCAATACCTGGCTTAATCAAGATTATCGAGCTAATTATGCCAATCCAAACGGAACTTCGCCAAAAACAGTTCAAATCAAAACAAAACAGGATTTTTGGGGAATCGGACCTCTTGCCGGTTTGAACAGCGAGTGGCATATTACCGGTCAATGGTGGGTTTTTGGCTCTTTCATTGGAGCTATTCTTGCATCGGATTATGACATTTCCGGTCGAGTGCTGAACGATGGAGATACACAAGACGATATAAAAGCCAGCACGAAAAGAATGTCTCCCACAGTTCAAGGAGCTCTTGGTTTAGGCTGGCATATGAATATCAATCGCCAACGCAACCACCTCGCGCTGCGCTTATCCTATGAAGCACAATATTGGTGGAAACAGAACCTGACCCTCGACTACGCCAATGATTCCACATATTACCCCGTCACTCGCATGGGCGAGGATCTCGGTTTTCATGGATTTACCTTGGATATGCTGTTTGATTTTTAAAAGGATGAGCAGATGAAACTTACCCCATTTATATTATTGGCCGCTAGTCCCATTCTGGCATCAAGCGCTCTCGATCAGCGCATTTCCCTTCTCGAAAAACAGATGAAAGAGATCAGCATGTGCTCAGTCTATGGCAATGTTGGAGCCAAGACCGCTTCAGCCTCGCCTGACATCAATTGCTATGCACCTTTTCTCTCGATTGAGATGCTCTATTGGAAGCCATTTGTTGGCGGAAGCGAATTTGCTTTCACCGACGATTCATTTCCTGTAGCGAGTCCCTATTTTGGAAATATCGTTCAAGTGAATACTGATTGGCAATTTGGCTTTCGCACCGGTCTCGGTTATCGATTTTCCATTGTTGACTGGACTCTTTCTGCAGAATTTACCCGCATAAAATTCCATGATTTTGAACATTCAGACCATCATGGCGAAGGACTTTCCGCCTCAGGTCTTCCCAACGCATCGAATGAATCATCCGCTGAAGCCAACTGGGCCGTTTCGTTCAACGTTTTGGATGTCGACATGTCACGACCCTATTTCTTGCGGCCCCGTTTTTCTCTCCAACCTCGCCTCGGCCTGAGAAGCGCCTGGATCAAACAACGCGACCATGCCGAATTTTTCAACGCTTCATCGAACGTGAACAACTTGCTCAAATATGTAAATGCTACATCCGGAATCGGTCTTTTTGGCGGAACAAAGCTAAACTGGCATTGGTCGAGTCAATGGAGTTTATTTGGCGGTGCTACTGCATCCCTCATCTATGGAAAAATGAAAGTCGCGGCCAAATCAATCAATTTTGGAAGTTCACCGGCAGTTCCTCTTGATGTTTTGGCAGATACTCACAAACTATTGCCTAACATGAGCCTTGATACCGGCCTGCAGTGGGAAATGTGCTGGCGAGTTATCCGCTTTTCGCTCGCCGCCGGTTATGAATTCCAATACTGGTGGAGACAAAACCAAAGACTCCATCTCGAAAACGGCTCAACTTATTCATGGAGCCGATTTGCTGAAGATTTGGGATTTCAGGGATTTAAATTTAAAGCAACTTTGGATTTTTAATTTATGACCCTTCTTTCGCTTGCATTTTCGCTATTCCTCCTTATGGATTCCATCGGAAATATTCCCTTCTTTATTAGCCTGTTAAAGGGAGTGGATCCGCGGCGCCAGCGCTATGTGATCATGCGAGAAATGCTCATCGCCCTTTTCATCATCATTTTGTTTAGTTTTATTGGAAACGGGCTGATGCATTTTCTCCATGTCACCCACGATACGATTCAGATTGCCGGAGGCGTAATTCTATTTCTTCTCTGCTTAAAAATGATTTTCCCGCCTCCTCACGATCCTCGCGACGTCGCTCCGCATGATACCGAGCCTCTCATCGTCCCCCTCGCCGTTCCACTCATAGCGGGTCCTGCTGTTCTGGCTGCAGTCATCATCTATAGCCATCAGGAAAGCAACGCCTTCGTCATGATCGGGGCGATATTTATTGCATGGGCTGCGTCTCTTCTTATCTTGCTCGGGTCATCCATGCTCAAAAATCTCCTTGGTTGGCGTGGAATCGTTGCGATGGAACGTCTCATGGGCCTTGTGATGATTCTCATTGCCGTCCAGATGTTCCTCGGAGGCATTAGCTCCTTTGTGCATAAGCAGCACTTAGGGGTATAATCGCTCTTTATTATGAGCCACAACATTCAAATTATTATTGCATATGACGGAAGCCGTTTTTTCGGCTGGCAAAAAACCCAATCAGGAATTGCCATCCAGGAAGAAATGGAAAAAGCCATCAGTCGGATTCTGGGCAAAGCTGTTCAAACCGAAGCAGCGAGCCGCACCGATCGAGGGGTTCATGCAAAAGGTCAGGTCGTCCATTTTCGCACAGATCAAATCATCCATCCGCACCAATTTCAGCGTGCACTCAACGCAATTCTCCCCCAAGAAATTTCTGTACAATCCGTGCAGCTCGTTGATGAACAATTTCACCCTACGCTGAGCGCCCTCTCCAAAGAATATCATTACTGGATCTGTAATTCATCTACCCAACTTCCCATGAACCGCCTCTATTCCTGGCATGTTCATCAGCCTCTGGATATAAAATTAATGCAAAGCTCGGCTTGCGATTTTCTGGGTACCCACGACTTTTTGGCATTTGCCAATGAACGCACGGAGGATTCCATCCGTACGATCGAGAGTATCAAGATCCAACCAATGGAAGAAAAGAGGCTCCGGATCGAAATTCGAGGCGATCGCTTTCTCTATAAAATGGCTCGAAATATTGTGGGTACATTGGCTTACATCGGATGCCAAAAACTACCTAAAGATTGCATCCCAAAGATCTTGGCTTCAAAAATGAGAAAAAATGCCGGCATCACCGCGCCGGCCCATGGACTATTTTTAATAGAAGTTTTCTATGCTTACCCCATAAAATAAAAACATATGATCTCACGCAATGACCTATGCTGGTGTGGCAGCGGCCAGAAATGGAAAAAATGCCACTATCCCCAACGTGAACCTTCCCTATCTCAGCCCTTGGCAATTAGATATATGAAACAATATGGAATTATTTTAAAAACAGCTGAGCAGATCGCAAAAATCCGCCATGCATGCAAAATCACAGCGCTCATACTCGATGCGCTATGCAAAAAAGCAGCAGCCGGCGTCACAACGCTTGAACTCGATGAACTATCCCGAAAGCTTCATAAACAACATAATGCTATCCCCGCCCCGCTGAACTATGGAGAGCCGCCCTACCCTAAAAGCATCTGTACCTCTCTCAATGAGGTCATCTGCCATGGCATTCCTGATCAGCGTCCCCTCATAAATGGGGATATCGTCAATATCGACGTATCCTGCATCGTCGACGGTTTTTTCGGCGATTGCAGCCGAATGGTTGCAATCGGTGAGATTTCTCAAGAAAAGCAGCTTGTCATGGATGTATCCAAAGAGTGTCTCAATCGAGCCATCGCAGTATGCCGGCCCGGCGCCCAGATTTGGCAGATCGGCCAAGCAATCGAAGATTATGCATCGGCAAAGGGATGCAGCGTTGTAAATCAATATGTCGGCCATGGTGTGGGCATCGCCTTTCACGAACCGCCTGAAATCCCCCATCATTATAACAAACTCGCAATCGAAATGGTGCCCGGGATGATCTTCACCATCGAGCCCATGATCAACGCAGGCGTCAGAGAAGGAATCATCGATGAGATCGATCATTGGACAGTACGAACCAAAGACGGCAAACCGTCAGCTCAATGGGAACACACTCTCCTTATCACCGAAAATCAGTGTGAAATACTAACAAATTTATTTGCGTAGCGGGTTTAGTTCTTTTTTCTTTTTGGCATTCTTTTTGAATGGCTGATTTTTCAAATTTGCTTCTGCCGGATTCGAATTTTGCTTATTCTTCGACAGACGTTTCAAAACCTGAGGTGAAGCCTCATTAGAAAGAAGAGTGACGAGCTCAAAAAGTTTTTCATTTTCTTGCTCAACGCTTTGTCTTTCTTGTTCAAGCGCGGCAAGCTCATTCGATAACTCCCGTTCTATGTCAGGTGTCTCTGCCGTCTTTTGCTGCTCTTGTTCCAAACGCATCGCCTGAAGAGCCGTATCCGTATGGAACAGCTCGACGCGAGTCCGGTGAAGAACGCGATTCTTTTCATCAAACTGTTTTCTCAGCTCCTGATAAAGCCCCTCTTTATGAGCAGCGGCCTGCAATCGCTCTTGCAAGAGTTGGATAGTCTGATCGCGCTCAGATAATTGTTCAAGCCAGCCCTGCTCTTGACCTTGCAGTCGATTCAACAGAGCTTCTCGCTCAGCGATTTTTTCTCGAACGGAACCGATATACTGCTCGTGTTCACCGATTTTTTCTTGCAGGACTTGAATGGTTCGATCGCGCTCTACAAGCTGTTCGACAGAAGCATGCATTTGACCTTGCAAAAGATTTACCGCAGTTTCTCGCTCAGCAGTTTTTTCTTGCAAGAGTTGGATGGTCTGATCACGCTCAGCAAATTGTTCAACCCAACCATGCATTTGACCTTGCAGACGAGTCAGTTCAAATTCCCGTTCGGCAATTTTCCCTCGTAAAAGGGCTGCCTGCGGCTTGAGTTTTTCTATTTCGTCATACAATGAGATCGTTTGACGATCCTTTTCATGAAATTTCTGAACGATATCTTCACGTTCTTGATTCGTTTGAGCCGTTGTCTTACGCAATACATCGTTGAGAATTTGAAATGAGGAAAATTCAGACTGATTTTCATCAAAATCTTTTTGAAGAAGAGTGAGTCGATCTCGCAAAGAGATCTGCTCTTGAAGAGCCTCTTGTCGAGTTTTGCTCAACTCCTCTTCCAAGTTGCGAATGGTCTTTTCGTTACTATCGACCTGTGCAACCAAATTCTTTTCCTTGGTATGAACCATTTCAAGAGCCGCCGCAGTCATCGCAAATCCGATCAACATGGATCCTTCGATTCCCCACTGCCATAAATGATGGCTCTCTATAAAAAATGCATGCTTGATCAACGCCGAAACGGCGAGCAATAGAGCGGAATAAACCCACCCGCGCGTTCGACCTTTCATGCAAAAAACAGTCCCCACAATCGCGAGAACAACTAAATCGAGATTGCCATTGTGTTGCAATGCAACAATGAGGGTACAAAAAACGGAAATCGGGCCAGCGGCAAGAAATGTAGAAAAATCTGTTTCTTCATGCAAGACTTTACGGACAAATCCCAAAGCCCGGCTCAAGACCGACATAAGTTTCCTCCTACAAAACACCAAGGTATTCAATTGCTCGGGCAACTGTAAAAATCCCATTTTTAAACCGATCCACGCCAAAATGTTCATTGGGCGCGTGAACATTATCGCCGGCTAAACCGTATCCCATTCCTACTACATCGGGATTCAGAACACTCATCAAATCCGCTACGACGGGAATCGAACCGCCTGATAAAATTTTTTGGCAAGGCTTCTTAAATACATCCTCATACGCTTTTCCGACAGCTTTGGAAAGCTTTGAATCTGCCTGCCCGCGGTAAGGCTTCCCCCCATGCTGAATATCTACTATTAAATGAATGCCCTTTTTTACTTTCTTCAGCAAGAAATCCTTCACATATTGACCAATTCGATCCGGATTTTGATTCGGCACCAGCCGGCAAGATATTTTAATTCGCGTTTCGGCCGGAATCACTGTTTTGAATCCGGGTCCTGTATAGCCGCCGGAAATGCCGTTAATCTCCATCGTGGGCCGAAGCCAACATGCTTCATGCGAAAGAAGCCCCTTCTCTCCACCCAAAGCCTGAATTCCCGCATCTTTGATAAATTGCGAATCCGCTTTCGAAAAAAGACTTTTATCATGAGGAGTAAGCTCATCCACATCATCATAAAAATGAGGGACAGCGACGCGTCCGTTTTCATCCCACAATTGTGCGATTAATTCCGCAGCCGCACGATTGGGGTTATAAGCTACACCGCCAAAGCTTCCGGAATGAAGATCAATATTGGATCCCCGTAAAGTAGCCTCAAGAGTGATAATTCCGCGTGCTCCCAAGTTAATGGACGGTGTTGCAGCATCAAGCATATCGAAGTCAATGACGAGCAAATAATCGGTTTTTAGCTTTTCTTTCAGCTTTGGCAGAGCCTTTGCCAAACCTACGCTTCCGCTCTCTTCTTCCCCCTCAATACAAAACTTGAGATTCACAGGCAATTGACGATGCGTTTCGCGAATGAATCGAAGAGCGGCGATCGCATAGAAAATTTGCCCTTTATCATCTTGGGCGCCTCGAGCATAAAATTGCCCGTTTTTTTCAACGGGTTCAAAGGGGTCGGATTTCCAAAGTTCAATAGGATCGACAGGCTGCACATCATAATGGCCGTAAATGAGCAAGGTCGGAGCCTTTGGTCCCGCATGCATATCTTCGGCGTAGACTATCGGCAATCCGCACGTTTCAATGATCTCCGAACGACAATCGATCGCGCGAAAATAGTTGCAAAGCCACTCGGTGCATCGCTTATGTTCAGCCAAAAAAGAAGAATCGCTGCTTATGGTTTTGAACCGTAAAAAGGCAAACAAATCATCGCGAACGGTTTCAAAATTCTTATCAATCCAGCCTTGAAACTCTTTCACAAATCAACCTCATCTTTATGGAAACACTGAATAAGTCATGAATGAATCTCGATCTTCAAAACAGCACTTATTCAGGGTCACCTTATAGTGATGATAGTGAAAGAATTTGTTGGAAGCAAGGCTTGTACTCAGTTAACAAAGTTTTTGCCGTTTCGGCTGACGTGAAAGCTCCCTAGAATCGACGATCGTAGGGCCACCGCAAACTACCCTGTATTACTCAATACAGGGCGGTTTACGATCGTCGATTCTAGGGAGCTTTGATGCAGCCGAAACGGCAAAAATAAAGCTCAGTGAGACTTTTCAGACTTGGAGCGGTCGTCGAATATTTGCTGTGCATTATCGACGAGGTAGGATGCTAAATCTTCATCCCCTTCATAAACCATTTGAACATCCATTTTCCCATCTTCCGAAGGGGTTCCACAGGTAATCAGGACATAGCAAGCATTGTTTTCACTAAGGGATTTCCGAATCTTATCCATGGAGAGTTCTTTCGTGTCTTTGCGGGACTTTTGTTCGAGTTTTACAACTTCGTTAACCATCAGCCTGCCTTGGTTTGTCCCATTAAATTATTTAAAACACACATTGTCAAAAGCTTCGAAAAGTGGTTTTTTAGATAATCTGACAATGATAAATGACAGAAATTTCGATTTCACGCAATTGAAAACAAAATCTATATCTCATAAGATCTGAGTTTTTTTCGAACTCCACTTACAGCATAAAATCTCTCTCCATTGCTATCTTGACACTTATAGCCAAAGCAATGAATAATAGTTTATTAACGAATGGAGTTAAATCTATGGCACTTGCAAAAAGAGTCTTCCTTTTCCTTCTACTCAACTTCTTAGTGATCATGATGATTTCTCTGATATTGAATCTGTTCAATATCAAGCCATTTTTATCGCAATATGGAATCAACTACTCTTCGCTCATGATTTTTTGCCTAATTTGGGGTATGGGAGGCGCTCTGATATCTCTCTCGCTATCGCGAATCATGGCAAAATGGGCAATGGGCGTCGAAGTGATCGATCCAAACACAAACGATTCCAACCTTCGCGAACTTCTCAGCACCGTCAGACATCTAACCAACGACGCCGGCATACCGATGCCGCAAGTAGGAATCTATCGATCCAACGAAGTCAATGCATTTGCAACGGGTCCCACACAGAGCCGTTCACTCGTCGCTGTATCGAGCGGCCTGTTGCAGCGGATGAAAGATGACGAGGTAAAAGCAATTCTAGCTCACGAAATTTCCCATATCGCCAATGGCGACATGATCACCATGACTTTATTGCAAGGCGTAGTGAACGCATTTGTCATGTTTTTATCTCGTGTTCTAGCCTACATTTTTTCCGGGATGGGCCGCAGCCGCGAGAACAGTTCCGGCGGAAGCTACATGAGTTATGTTCTCTTTGTCTATCTCTTCGATGTCGTTTTCATGATTTTGGGATCCATACTCATTGCGGCCTATTCGCGAAGAAGAGAATATCGCGCCGATGCAGGAGGAGCCAAGCTGGCTGGCAAAAACAACATGATTGCCGCCTTGGGCGCACTGCGGGTTCTTCACGAAATCCGTGATCCGCAAACTGCGAATCCCGCCTTCAACTCTTTTAAAATTTCAACGCCCACTAAAAAGGGCTTTCTCTATCTCTTTGCAACCCACCCACCACTCGAAGAGCGTATCGAACGCCTCAAACACTCATAAAAACAGAACTCTCTATACCGCTCGTGATTCAAAAATCGGTTCTGCCTGCGTCAGATAGCGATTGAATATGAATCCGCCTGCATCGCCCAACTTCTTGAAGTTGGGCTGTTTCGGCGCCGGCTTCGCCTGATTCAAATTCAAGGCACTTCCTGGGCATAATCCGATTTTTGAATCACTCCCGGTATATTTCAGCATCACAAAAATATTTTTAACCAGATCTCCAGTTATTTTAGAGATCCTGGCATCTCATTATCGAATAAATTAATTTCATAAAAATTTACATTACTCCCATTAACAATGGGAAATATTCGATAAATATGGTAAATTTTAACCCTTATGAAAAAACATAGAATTGTCGTCGGGATGTCCGGCGGGGTCGACTCATCTGTTTCTGCGTGGCTGCTCAAAGAAGCGGGGCATGATGTGATCGGCCTCTTCATGAAAAATTGGGAAGAAACAGATGCTCAGGGAGTTTGTCAATCGTCTCGAGAATATGAAGACGTTGTGGCGGTGTGCAACCAGATAGGCATTCCCTACTATAGCGTCAATTTTGTGAAAGAATATCGCGAATTGGTTTTCAACCAGTTCCTGGCCGATTGCAAAGCGGGGCTCACACCCAACCCGGACGTTCTGTGTAATCGAGAGATCAAATTCAAAGCATTCTTCAATAAAGCGATGGAGTTCGGCGCCGATTACTTGGCCACAGGCCATTATTGCCGCGCTCAAACGAACCAACCTGCCAAGCCGCTCTTACTCAAAGGAAGCGATCCCAACAAAGACCAAAGTTACTTCCTCTATGCGATCAACAAAGAGGCTCTATCTCGCACTCTCTTTCCCGTGGGACACTTACTGAAAAGCGAAGTGAGAGCCCTTGCCCGCCAAGCAAACCTGGCGACCTCTGATAAAAAAGACAGCACCGGCATTTGCTTCATCGGCGAAAGAAATTTTAAACAATTTCTCAGTCAATTTTTGGGATTTCAGAAAGGCCCCCTACTCACCCTCGACGGCAAACAGGTTGGCGAACACGATGGCTTTGCCTATTATACGATTGGACAGCGCAAAGGAATCGGCCTTGGCGGCGAAGGAGAAGCCTGGTTTGTCGTTGGCAAAGACCCGAACCAAAACATTGTTTTCGTCGAGCGAG
>Ga0247841_10002969_pt1 | contig 32408 bp, 20 predicted proteins | sample LaCruzMarch2015__2_FD_192410 | JGI IMG/M metagenome (GOLD analysis project Ga0247841, IMG submission 192410) | Freshwater microbial communities from meromictic Lake La Cruz, Castile-La Mancha, Spain - LaCruzMarch2015_18m | ecosystem: Environmental > Aquatic > Freshwater > Lake | place: Spain...
CGCTCAACATCGCCGCCTTTGCGAGCCTGCTGGGGGCGACACCGCTGGGGGTGAGCGGTCTCGACCAGGCGGGCAACCGGCGCGGTGATCGCGTCTATGTCCACGGCAGCGCGAGTTTCGTGCGCGACGACGCCGCGGCCGAGGGGTGGGTGCCGGTCGCGGTGACCCTGCCCGGTGTCGGGACCCCCTCGGCGCCGCTGAGCCCCGCGAGCAGCGCCGCCTCCCAGCAACTCTTTGCGCGCTTAAAGCAGCTCTATGCGCGCCAGAGCGCCGACCCCAAGCGCCAATACAAGATCATCAATGAGGAACTCGACCAGGCCTACGAGACGATCACCCAGCGCCTGGATCGCCTGGACCACGCGCTCATCCTGGCGGGCGGCCCGGCCGGCGGTGAGTACCAGGGGGTGGCGCAGTTGCTGGCGCAGACCCTGACCGCGCGGGGCCGCACCGCCGACGCGCTCACCACGGCCGGCAGCGCGGAGAACCTGGCCCTGCTGCGCGAGGGCCGGGCAGACCTGGCCCTGGTGCAGAATGATCTCGCCGCCGCGGCGCTGCTGGGGAGCGACGGCTTCGCGTCCGCCGGTCCGAATCCTGCGCTGCGCGTGCTCGCGAGCCTCTTCCCCGAGCCCCTGCACCTGATCGTGGCCGCCGACTCCGCCCTGCGGACACCGCACGACCTGGCCGGCCGGCGCCTGGAGCTCGGCCAGCCCAACTCCGGCAGCCGTGCCAACGCCCTCCTGCTCCTGGCCGCGGCCGGGGTCGACTTGAAGGGTCTGGCGGCGGTCCGGGAGGGCGGTCTGGAGCAGGGGCTCGCGGACCTGGCGGCGGGACGGGTCGACGCGGTCATTGCCACCATCAGCGCCCCGGCCGCCCGCATCCAGGCGGCGGCGGCGCTGGGCCTGATCCGCCTCCTGCCCATCGCGCCCGACCTCCAGCACGCGCTGGCTGGCCAGGCCACCGGGCTGGTGCCGATCCAACTGCCGCCCGATACCTACCCGGGTCAGATCGAGCCCGTGCCGACGGTCGCGGCGACCGCCCTGCTGGTGGCCGCGGAGCGCCTGCCGCGGGCCGATGTCGACCTGGTGCTCGGCGCCCTCTTCGGCGGGATCGACTTCGTGGCGGCCGGGTCCGCGGCGGGGTCACAGATCAACCGCCGCAGCGCCGCCGTCGGGCTGACCCTGCCGTTGCATCCGGCGGCCGAGGTCTTTTTTGCCGGCGCCGTGAGTCCGGTCCACTGAGGGGCCGCCGCCTGGTCAGCCCGGTCGCCGGTCATCGCGCCCGCCAGCGTACCAGTCCAGCCGACGGGTGACCACCATCACCAGGGCCGGCAGCCGAACAGCAGCAGTGAGCTCATCAGGAGCGCCCTGTCCTCGTCAGCACGCAGCGGAACCCGAAGCCCCAGACACGGTTCCCGGGTCCGAACCGCGACCGGTTCGTGGTGCGCAGGAGCGCGCCAACGAAGTCGAAGGCGCCGCCCCGCAGCACGCGCGGTGTTCCGGCCCCCGGTTGCCCCGTTGCGGACTCGCACCATTCCAGCACGTTGCCCGCCAGGTCCTCCAAGCCCAGTTGCGCCTGGCGGGCACGGGGGAAGAGCCCGACCGGTGAGGTGGCGCCCAGATGGGCCTCAGCGCTGTTGCAGATCCCGTCCTCCCAGGCGTCGCCCCAGGGGTATTGCCAGCCCGCGGGCCCGCGTGCCGCCGCCTCCCATTCCGGCTCGGTCGGCAAGCGACCGCCGGCCCAGAGGCAACAGGCCTGGGCCTCCCAGAAGGACACGCCCACCACCGGCTGGTTGGGGGCATTCCACCGGCGGTCCTGCCAATAGCGCGGCGCGGTAACACCCTCGCGCTGGAGCCAGTCCCAGCCGTCCGCCGACCACCAGTCCCGCTTGGCGTAGCCGCCGTCGTCCATGAAGGCACGATACTGGCTGTTCGTCACCGGGTAGCGGCCGAACAGGAAGGGCGCGACGATGGAGAACCTGTCGCCCTGCTCCCCGTAGGGATAGTCCCCGGCGGGCACCTCGACATAGGCGGCGGGGTCGCGCAGGCCGTCGATGCGCGGATCCCCGAGCCGCCCCAGGCAGAGTCCGAGGGTCTGGCGGTCGGGCAGCGCAATCTCGTCCTCGATGGCGTCGAGGCAGGTGTGGCGGAAACCGTCGGCCAGGTCCGTCGGGACCCGGTAGCCCTTGGCGAGACAGAGATCCAGGGCTTCGGCGACCAGGACGGCAGGCGCCGGGTTGACCCGGACCGCCGGGCGGTCGAGGTCGGCAGCGAGGCCCGTCAGCAGGTCCAGGCCCCATTGGGCATCCCGGAAGAACAAGACGGCACTGAAGAGGAAGACGAGGGTGGGGCGCCACTCGGGAACCAAGCCGCGCTCGCGGAAGACCCGCGCCAGGGCGGTGCGGTCCTCGCTGATACGGGCAATCCGCTCGGCCGCCAGATATTCCTGGACGCTGAGGTGATGGAAGGCGGCACGAGCGCCGGATTGGGGCAGGAGGAGGCCGGAGCGTGCCAGGAGTTCCTCGCGCCGGACGGCGGGTTCGACCACGCCGGATTCGTAGGCGGTGTTACTGGCGGCGAAGTGGCCTAGCAGGCGCTCGAGCTCCCGATCGCTCGCCGTGGCGTTGGGCGCGCGGCGATCCTCGCCGAGCCCCTCACCGGTATGCATGCCGTGGGCGATGGCCTCCAGTCGGGCCTTCACCGGCTCGCGCTCGCTGGCATCGCCTGGGTAGCGGTTGTAAAGGACGTTCTCGACGATGCGCTGGTAGAGGCGATAGCGGTCCTCGGGTAGCCGGCCGCCATTGCCGTAGATCACGCACAGCGCGGCGAGCAGCAGGGGGTTCTCGGCGAGCGCACGGAGGTCTTTGCGCTCGGCGATATTCGCCAGCAGGCAGGCAGTGAGGTCCGGTCTGTCCAGGGTGTGGAACCAGCGGGTGACGAACAGTTCCTGCAACGGGTGCGGCAGGGGCTCCAGGGGGGCAGTTGGCAGGTCCAGGCGGGCGAGTCCGGCGGCGTCGAGCCCATAGGGGCGGCTGGTGAGCAGGATGCGGTTGCCAACCCGCTGCCAGTGGGGCAGGGCGGCGGCCAGCCCGGAGAGGATGAGTGCCCGGGGATACAGCCTGAGGCCGTCACGCACCTGGGTAACGGGGACCTCGTCGAGCCCGTCGAAGAGGAGCAGGGCGCCGCCCGTCTCCAGATGCTCCCGGAGCAGTCTGCCGCTGAGCCCGTCGGGTGGGTCCTGGTCCACCCAGTCGCCCAGGGCCCGGACCAACGCAGCACGCCCCCATGAGCGGCGACCCTGGCCGCAGTCCATTGTCCGCCAGAATTCGCGTAGCGGCACCAGCAGGGGTAGTCGGGTGCGCAACCGCACGGGCAGGGGTTCGACATAGCCCAGGGGTGGCGGCACCGGGTGGTCGGCAGCCAGCCCGGCGATACACTGGAGCGCGGCCCAGCGGCAGAAGGTGGATTTGCCCGCCCCGGGCGGGGCGGGGCAGTAGAGCGAGGTGGCGTCGAGGCGCGCGAGTAGCAGAGTCGGGGGCGGATCTCTCAGTTCCGCGGCATCACCTGCTCCGCCGTCTCCTTGAAACTCATCTTCTGCAACGGGCACGGGCGCCTCCCCCGGCTCTCCGGCATCGCCGCTCGTCTTGCAGTCCGCCACCCCGGACGCGGGCGGCGGGGTCGTGACCGCTGGGCAATAGACCTGACTCAGGGTGGCCGCCCGACCCTGCTGTGCGCCTAGCCCGAACAGTTCAGTTCCGCCGAAGGTTCGTTGCAGCCAAGCGTGATACTCGGGCGGGACCGTCGGGGGCGAGCCCCCCGGCGGGACGGGTTCGGGGGCGATGGTGAACTCTGCGATGCCGTCCGGACAGCCGGGCTGGTTGAGGTCAGGCCCCCAGGCATGGGCGATCCAGGCACGGAAGTGGACGCGCACCCGTTTGGGATGGAGATAGAGTTCGATCCACTGGAAGCGCCCGGGATGGGTTCCGCCCTTACCGGCGCAGCCGGCCGCGAGTTCGACACAGGTGCGCCGCCGGTCGGGCCCGTCCAGGTGCCGCGACTCGGGGACTTGGCTGTGGCCGTGCAGGATCAGGTCGCGGTGTAGGTGCAGGACCTCGCGGGCCTCGGTGGCGTCGGCCAGATAGTCCCACGGATGGTGCAACAGGGCGAGCCGCCAGTTGGCGTCCTGGCACTCCGGGGTATCGATGACTTGGTTGAGTTGGTAACGTCCGAGTAGTAGCCGCCCCCGGTCGTCATCGCTGCCGGCCATCCAGGCGGAGTCGAGTCCGGCGAGGTGCAGACGCTGCCCGCCGATCTCGATATGGCGCTGCCACCAAGGCCGGGTCCGTGCCGCATCGGGAGCCAGACCCAACCAGTCGCCATAGAAATCGAGCCAGGCGAGGTGGCGCCTGATGAGCCGCGCCTGCTCCTGCTGATCCCCCAGGACCTCGGCCACCGCGTCCTGCAGGTCCGTGGCGCCCGCGCCCAAGAGCGATTGCTGTGTGTCGCGGATTGGTCGGCTGACCAGGGTTCGGTCGACATCATGGTTGCCCGGCACCAACAAGAGTCGGTCGCAGGACAAGGGGCGGGCGGGATCGGGTGTCAGTGCCGGCCAGAGCACACGGGCAAGCCACTCGCCCGCCAGATCGTAGTCCTCCCTGGTTCCGCTAAAGCCCAGATCGCCGGTGATGACAACCAGGTCCGGCTCCAGTCCGGCCGCCGAGTCCTTACGGACGTGCTCGGCCAAGCCCCGCAGCGCCGGCTCGGCCTCCCAGGCATGGCCCGCGCGGAAGTGCAGGTCCGACAGGTGCAGCAGGCGGACGGGGCCGTCGGTCGTGTCGATGGACATGGGAAGGTCCTCTGACCGGCAACGGGCTTAGGGGCGCGGCGGCAACGGGAACTGGGCGGTCCCGTTCGGGCAGCCCGGCTGGTTACGGTCGACCTCCCAGGTGCCGCGGTTCCAGAGTCGGAAGTGCACCAGGACCCGCCGGGGACTTGGGAACAGTTCGATCCAGTGGAAGGCGTTGTCATAGGGGCTGCCGTCATAGACGCTGCCGGCGGCCAGTTCAACGCAGGCGCGGCGCGGGTCTGGGGGCAGGTAGCGGCAGGCGTCCGGCTCATGGACGTGACCGCGCAGTACCAGGTCGCGGTGCAGGTGGATGGATTGGGGGACGGCGCGGGTCTCCCACTCGGCCAGGTAGTCCCAGGGGTGGTGCAGGAGGGCCAGGCGCCAGTCGGCCCCGTCGCCCGCGGGGTGGAGCACGGTCTCGTGGACCTGGTAGCGGCCGAGCAGGAGGCGGCCCCGGTCCTGGTCGCCGCAGGCCATCCAGGCGGAGTCGAGACCGGCGAGGTGCAGGTGCTGGCCGCGGATGTCGATGCTGCGCTGCCACCAGGGCAGCGGCTGCGGGCTGCCGAGCCAGGCACCATGGAACTCCAGATAGGCGGCGTGGCGCTTCAGGAGTGTGTCGCGCTGGCCGACGTTGGCCAGGACCTCTTGGACGCGGTCCTGGTCACGCGCGGCGAGCAATCCATCCTGGACCATGTGGGCTACAGCGTCGACCTGGGTGCGGTCGGCGTCGTGGTTGCCGGGGCACAGGAACAGGCGCTCGCGCGGGAGCGGTGCGGCAGCGTCCGGGGTCAGGACCGGCCAGAGGGCCTCCAGCCAGTCACGCGCCAGGGCATATTCGGCCGCCTGACCGCTGAAGGCGAGGTCGCCGGTGATGACGACCAGGTCCGGTGCCAGGCCGCGGCGGACCTCGGCGGCGATGAAGCGGACCAGGTCGCGCAGGAGCGGATCGGCGTCCCACTTGGTGCGGGTGCGGAAATGGAGGTCCGACAGGTGCAGGAGACGGGCTGGCTGGGGCATCGGGGGGCTCCTGATCCGGGGCGGCGGATTCGCTTGTTGTTGGTTAGGCTAGCGTGCGGCGGCGGGGAAGGCAATCAGGGGCGGGTGCGTAAATCAGTTATCGTCATCTGCCCATTTGGCCCACATGGGCAGCAGGTTGTTGGCAAAGAAGAACCGGTCGCGGTTCGCCGTGTCGCCCGTGAGGACCGTCGTATCGGTCAGGCTGTCGAGTGCATCATGAAGTCGCTCGACCTCAATGCGGCCCCCCAGTCGCCGGTGCAAATCATCGACCGTGAAGCTTGCCGGTTCCGGCCAATAATCCCGCGTCACCGGAGTCAACAGCGACGGCGCGTGATCGGACGCGAGCCCGAGCAGGGCCTCCCAGAGTCGGTCTTTACCGAGCTGGCGCTCGACCGGCACGCGATACCAGGTCTGGCCTTTGGTTACCTCCTGGTCGTTGGCGTCCGCCACCGTGCCGACGGTCTTGCGCAGACCCGCCTCGATCTCATGCAGGACCTCGTTGCGGGCGCGGCGCCAGGAGTCGCGGCTGACCACGCGCAGACCGGATGGCTGGTGTCGACACAGAGTCAGTCCGAGTTGCTGTACGATCCAAGGGACTCCGCGGGTCAGTCGCAGGACCTCGCCGCGCAACGACCGGGTGAGCTGGATGCCGAGATAGCTCAAGCGGCTGAACAAAAAATGCCAGGTCTCATCCGGCGTCCAGGGTCCGAGGTTCACCCGGGTGAACATGTTATAGATAGGGGTCTTGGAGTCATTGATCAGCGTATTGAGCGAGTCTTCGCTGCCCCGCCCGCGCGGATAGGCCGTGGCGACCAGGCAGAACAGGCCGGCCGTCGCCCAATTGCGGATCTTCGCAAACAGTTGCAGTTCCGGCAGATCGTGTCGCAGGAGGTGCTGGGTCTCGTCGAACACGAAGAGTGGGATCACCCCGGTGCTGTTCTTGGCGTCCATCACAGCATTCCAGAACTTCTCCAGTGCCTGTGTGTGTTGATCCAGTTTGCGCGGAAAAGTCCATTGGAAATCCAACGGTATACGCTGGGCATTCAGGGCCAGCCGGGCGTATTGATAAAAAGAGTGGGCGAGGTCGTCGGGGTGGAGCCGCTTGGGCAGGGCCTGCCAATCAAAAACAATACTGAGCCGCTGTTTGCCGGTGCGGGTAGCCTGCGAACGTACATACCAGTCCAGCCATTCCCTCAGCGAGGTCTTGCCCATGCGGCGTCCGCCGACAACGAGGATCGCGGCGCCCTTGGTCGGGTCCCGGTCGCATTCCGCGAGGATCTGCTCGAGCGTCTCGCGTTCCGTGGTACGTCCGTAGAAATGCCGGCTGATCCGCCGATCGTCGCCGAAGCCGTTCTCGGTCCTGAATACCAGACTGGGGTTGGGTTTCAGCAGGGAGGCGCGCAGCCGGTTGATTTCCGCGATTGCCCGGTCGCGGTTGGGGGCATGAACGATCTGCATCGCATCGTTGAATGACAGGTCGATGGTCGCGCCGGGCAGGCCCGCCAGGCGTGCGCCGATTGAGATCCAGAGCGCCGGCGCCCCGCCGCAGAGTGCCGCCAGCGCTTCGCTGTCGGCTTGACCGACGACCAGATAGCAGCACGGATAGTCCTGCTCCAGGACGACCACTTCCTGATTCAGGCGCCATACCGATCCGATCGGCTGGCGCTCGACCGGACCGCCACTGAGAGATCCAAGCAGTATCCGGGCTGCCTGACCGATTGGCGTCGCAGTTGGTCCGTCGGCGTCGCCGAAGAGGGCGAAGACCTCCGTGTAATGAAGCGAAGCCACTGGAATGTCGAGCCAGGCACCGATGCGCGCAGGTGCCACTGCGCGAAGCCGCTCCCAGAGTTCCCGGTCCAGCAAGCCTGCAGGATTGGGATAGAGGTCCGGCAACTCGTCCGTCTGGACCTCGCCGGTCGCGAGCAGATGGGCATAGACGGGTTCGCCCCCGCACCAGGCACCCATCGCCGTCGGGGGCAGCGCACGGACGCCCTCGTCGAGCGCCTTGCTGAGCGTCTGGTCGGGGAACAGGCGGCGCAGCAGGCTCTCGACCCGGTCCCCACTGGGCAGCAGATCGCCGGTTGCCGCGAGGATCTCCGTCGGGAGGGGATGGGTACGCTGCCAGATCCCCAGGGCCAGGGCGCTGAAGGCCCTGCGGTCGGGGGCGTGCAGGAGTCCATGCAGGCTGTCCGCCATTCGCGCGGGGTGCCATGGGTCCAGCAGCAAATCGGGCGAGAAAACCTGGGCCTCATCGTCCAGTGCCTCGTGCAATCCCGACAGCATGGGAATATCGATGCCGCCGACCCGCCCGTATTGGGACTTGACCCGCTGTTTGAGCAATGCCCGCTCCTCGGGACCCCAATAAGCGCCGTCCAGCCACCGGAAGGCCCGCCCCCCGGCCAGCAGGTCGGCAAGGCGCCTGCCGGTGGCGGCCCAGTCGCCACGGAACAATGGGTCGGACTCGCCCGGTGGTGGCCGATCATCGGCGACCACCGCGGGCGGCGGCGCGCCCGGCCGCCCCTCGATCCATTCCGCAATCCGCCGTGCCTCGCTGCCGAAGCGTCCGCCGAGCCGCCGTAAGACCTGGAGCCGGATGCAAGCGAAAGGGCGGTGGTGTGGCTCGAAGCCGTCCGCCCCCGGGTCGACCGGTTGCGTGGGGTCGGCATAGTGGGCGAGGAAATCGTGGGGGGCGCCGAGCTGCGCGATGACCGCCTGACTGACGCGCTCCAGCACCGCCAGCAGGTCGTCAGGGGCACACTCGTCGATCAGTAGTTGGCGGACCCCGGGGGCAAAGTCGTACAGGGTCTCCAGTGGGGCCGGATGCTCGGCGAGCTGGTCGGTGGCCCGCTCCAGGAGTCCGCTCAGGAACAACTCGGCGAGGTCGGCCGGGCCGCTGTGCGGCATGAGGGTCTGCTGGACCAGGCGCACCACCGGCAGGGTCAGCGGCATCCCGGCACAGTGGCGGGCGAGTTCCCGGGCCGGGTCCGAGGCCCCGGCGAGGAAGGTGCGCAGGCGCTCGCGGGCGTCCGGGGTAGCGGCCGGGCCGCGCGGGGTCTGCGTCGCCGTCGCGGCGTCGGGCGGTGCGTCGGGAATGTGCACGCCGGCCAGCCCGACGCCGGGGCGCCCGGTGAGGACCCTGGACCAGGCGGACAGGCTGGCGGCATCGATCGTAAGCACGGGGACTGGGAGTCGGTCCGGTTCCCGCCGGGTCGCGCCGGTGGTCGCGGGGCGCGTCAGGCCGGCGGCGCTGGGGCTGGGGGCGGCCCCGGCGGACAGTCGCACCAACTCGGCCGCGCCCAGCGCGGTGCGGCGCCACAGGCGCTGGGGCAGCAGTTGAAGCAGGGCGACGGGCTGGCGGCGCTGCCAATCGCGCAGGGCGTCCCAGTGGGTCATGTCCGGTCCCGTCTGGTCAGCGCGCAGGTCCCGCCAGGCCGGGTGGCTGAAGTCGCTGAAGACCAGGACCGCGCGGCGTCCGAGCGGATCGCGCAGGGCGCGGGGCGAGCGCGCGCCGCCGCCACGCAGCCCCGGCCAGACCCGGGTCGCGCCCTGGTCATCGAGGCCGATGCGCCAGATGCGCAGGTCGCGGAAGGCGCCGTGGCGCGCGAGCAGCCGCGCGAGTTCCTTCAGCAGGGGTTCCCAGAGCACGAAGGCGGGATGTGCGTCGACCACCAGGGCGAGTTCCAGCAGTCGCTCCGGCGCCCCCTGCAGGACCGGGACCGGCAAGGCCAACTCGGCGAAATGGTGGACCGTCGCCTGTTCGTCCAGTACCCGACGGGTGCGTGAGGGGACCCGCCGCAGCAACGGACGCAGGGCGCGGCCGATGGCGAGTGCGTCGCTCAGGAGCGGTGGCAGCGGCGAACGCAGGGTTGCCGGCGCAGGTGCGTCGGTCCCGGTCGTACCTGGTTCTGAGGCATGGATGGCCACCTTCGGATCTTCGGGCAACGGATCTTGGGGCAAGTCCTCCCGCCGCCGGACAGGTGAGGCGGGCTTATCCTGATCCGGAGACTGTGAAGGCAGCGATTGCCCATGAACTGACCCGGACCGTATCGCCTGGTCGGTCCGCGACTCGGGGGTGGGAGCCGGACGGCCCGGGGGTATCTGCCGCGCCAGCCACAGGGCGTCGGCCAGTTCCCAGGCGAGGGGCGGACGCGCATCCGAATAGACGCCGAACTCATGGAATGCGGCGATGAGTCGGTTCAGTTGGTCCATGGGGGGGCGCGGGCCTCGGCTTGAAGGTACCGGCGATCAGTCGCCGGAGAGGGGCTGAAACAGGGTGTCGAGGAGTCCGTCGCAACCCAGACCACCGTAGGCCTCGGTCAACGGTCCCAGGTCGACACCGCTCATCGTCAGACAGATCGCGTTGAGGAGTTGGTCCGTGGCCAGCAATTCCTGGCCCTGCTTGCCCCGGCGTGCGAGAAAGACGCGGATCAACTCGTCGATCTCGCCTTTGGCCGCCTGGAATTGCATTTCGATATCTTGACGCTCTCGCGCGTGCGCACCGCTTGGCACCGGGAACAGGTGCGCCCTGACGATCGCCTCCAGCTTTTCCCGCCCGGGCGGCTGCATGTGCAGCGGCAGGCAGCGGCGCAGGAAGGCCGGTGGGAACTCGCGTTCACCGTTGCTCGTCATGACCACCAGGGGGAATTCGCGGCAGGGCACCTCGCCATCTCTTAGGGTGATCAACTCCGCGTCCCTGCCCCAGCCGCGGACCTTGACCGGGTTCTGGCTTTCCTTCAGGCGCACCAATTCCGGGATCTCGAAGCGGCCTTCCTCGAAGACGTGCAGCAGGTCGTTGGGCAGGTCGATGTCGCTCTTGTCGATCTCATCGATCAGCAGCACGCGCGGGTAGTACCGGGAGCCGTCCGGATCGCTGCGCGCACAGAAGGTCGTGCCCAGGGGCCCCAGGGTGAGATAGGCGCCGATGTCGCGTCGCGGTTTCGGTGTCGGTGCGGACGCCGCGCCCGCGTCGTCGGGCGCGGTGTCATCCGATCGGTCCAGACGGGTTTCCTGGAGTCGGCCGATGGCGTCGTACTGGTACTGCCCTTCCTGCAGGGTGCTGCGGCTGGTGATGGACCAGCGCAGCACGGCGCCCAGGCCAAGCTCGCGCGCGACGGCGTATACCAGGCTGGTCTTGCCGGTACCCGGGCGGCCGGTGACGAGCAAGGGCCGACGCAGGTAGAGCGCGGCGTTCACCTTGGCGATGTGCTCCGGCTCCGGCCGGAAACTCTGGGCGCGTTCCCGGTCGAGGTTATCGAAGCGGCGCCACGGCGGCGGGGCCGGCAGTTTCCGCAGGCGGTCCAAGTTGAGTTCGGGACCCGAGCGGTCGCTGTCGGTTCCGTCGAAGATGTACCAGGCGGGGGTGGGGCTCGGTTCCATGGTCAGGCTCCGATAAAGGCGGTGTCGAGGTTCGGTAAAACGAGAATCCGGCGGTCGGCGTTGAACTCGTCCCACAGCAGGGAGACGCCCGGCGAAGGGTCGCGGGCCGCCGCCTGGGCCTTGCGCTTGGTCCAGATCGCCCGGGGCAGGTCGAGGATGGAGTCGGCGTCCGCACAGGCGCCGACTCCCAGTCTCACCGTCTCGCGTACCGCGGCCGACGCCGCCGGGTGGCGCGGCCACAGCAAAACGGGTGTGCCGACTTCCAGGAGTCCGTCCAGGTCATCTTCGGTCAGCGGTTGCTCCATACCGAGTGCCAGTGATCCTGGGTGTCTTTCAGCGGTCGACATCAGGCAGCGCAGGGCCGCCATCACGAGGTCGGGTTCCTGCCGTGGATTCAGCCAGCTCAGGCAGTGCGAGCCTGCCGAGCGGGTCAGGCAGGCGCGGTTGACACGCCAGAATTCCAGGGCCTCGGCGCGTCCGCGCGTCTTGTAGTGGAGTGTCTCGCGCCAGCGCTCCCAGCAGCGCAGCACCAAGGGATAACGAAAGGCCAGGTGTCCGACTCCCAGGCCAGGACGGTGGGCAGCCGCGCGGCGGTCCACGGGTGCACGTTCCAGCGCGTCGATGAAGGCTTGGTTAGACAGAAGATCGAAAGGCAGGAGGACTTCCACCTGTGGCACCCGTCCCGCGGCGGTGGGCAAGGCGCGAACCGCGTCGCCGACACGTGCTGCAATCTCGGCAAAGTCACGCAGGTTTTCGGTCGGGTCCGCGCGCCGCACGGGGTCGCCATGCTCGTCGAGGTAGACCCATTCGAGCCGGTGGCCGTCAGCGGCCTGCAGGTCTTGGGCGATCTCGATCATCAGATAGGGCTGGGCGTCGCCTTGGGCAAAGGCAATTACTTGAATGGCCTCATCGACGTGTTCGGTGGGCAGTGCGGCATCGCGCACCAGCCACTCCCTGGCCTGATCCAGCCAGGAACCCAGCACCGTCGGATCGCCCAAGGTCTTGCGCAGGTGCGCCACGAAACTCAGCAGCGGCAGGCGCAGACGGCTTCCCGCGCTGTAATAACATTTCGGATCAACCAACAGTTCGATGACCTTTTGCGCGTCCGCGTCTTCGGGCAGACTCGGCAGCAAGGCGCTGTCGGCTCGCCCGCGGCAATAGGCATAGCTGTCTCGGATGGCCTTGGCGCCGACGCACAGCTCATCGCAAACAGTGTAGAGGTCTTCAATGAGGGTCGGGGGATAGCCGGTGGGGTGTGGGATACCCTCGGCGAGCAATATGCGGTGGCTTGTCTTGCCATAGACGCCTGGTATTGCCACCTGACGATCGTCCGCCGCGCGGTGGCGCCGGGCCAGTCGCTGTGTGTATTGGTCCACATCGTCGAGCCAAAGCTTGCCGCCGCGGCCCAGTCGGCCCTCGGCCGCGCGGCTGAGTGCCCGACATAAGAAGTCCGTGAACAATCCGCCGGGGGATGGACCATCGATCTCAATGGTATTCTCTTTGCTGCCCGCGGCCGTGAAGACCTGGAAGCGCTCGCCGGCGTCGACGGCGCGCCAGTCATAGTCCTTGAGCGGTTTCTGGGACGCCCCGGCCTGGCAGCAGTCCAGTATCAGCAGCTTGTCTCGCGCCGAACAGCTTTCCAGGGCCTCTAGAAGCCGGGCATTGCTGAAGTTGTTGTCGTAGTCGTTCAGATCATCCGCCAGGCTGAGGTTGAAGCGGTTGCGCTTGTCCACCCAGCCATGACCGGCGAAGTAAAAGATTGCCAAGTCCTGATCGCCGCATTCCCTGCAGAACTCACGCAGCAGTCGTTCCAAGTTATAGCAGGGCGCGACCTGATCGGCCGACGGTATCTTGATCCTGGCACGGTCATAGCCAATCTTCTCCAGCGCTGCGGCAAGCTTGACTGCATCGGTCGCACAGTAATTGAGGCCGCCGCTGTCGCAGCCCAACAGGAAGGCCCGCCGCGTGGTCGTCATGGATAAGGTCCCAATCCGTTTCAGCTATGGTGGAAAGAGTGCTGCGTCCTATTTCCCCGGCTTGCCGCGTTCCTCACTGAAGTCCAAGCCCTTTCCCAAACCAATGCTGACGGCGAGACTGCCTTGGGGTGAATGCTCGAATTCGTCGAAAGCACCGGCCGGGACGCGGATGAGCACTGGTTCACCGCGTTTGTCCCGGACCGGGCGCCCCTTTTCGTCCACCACCGGCTTGACCTCCCACCAGACACGGTGGCTCAGCACCATGGCGCGACGACTCATGTAGTCGGAGATGGCGGACAGGACCAGCTTGACGGTGACCCCGAATGCGACCGCTCCTACCGAGGCGGCCAATACCACCGGCACCAGGTCGCGTGTGCGCTCGTCCGGGTGTTGCGGGGGGGCAGTGGGGCGCGCTGCACCCGTGCCTCGACGCCCTGCTCACGCAGGATGTCCGCGATGTCGATCTCATGGTCGGCGAGCCAGGCGCGCAGCTCCGGGTCGAGATCGAGATAAATGCGCTCACTGTCACTCATTTCTGTACCTCCGTCGTAGGAGTAGCGCCGCCCGTTCAGGTGTGTGGCCTGGTCCGACGGTCAAGACTTCATCGTTGGTGAAATTGGCCGAGCGACCGACGGTGCAAAGGATACCACGTTCCAGACCTGGGAACGGCGATCGAGCCTTGGGACAGGTCCGCGGGGGCCGGCGCTCGTTGGATGTCCACGGCTGCCCGCGTGAATCACTCATCGCCATCCGCCCATTTGGCCCACACGGGCAGCAGATTGTTGGCGAAGAAGAACCGGTCGCGGCTCGCCGTGTCGCCCGTGAGGACCGTGGTATCGGTCAGACTGTCGAGTGCATCGTGAAGTCGCTCCAAATCGATGTGGCCGCCCAGCCGCTGGTGTAGATCATCGACCGTGAAGCTTGCCGGTTCCGGCCAATAATCGCGCATCACCGGGGTCAACAGCGGCGGCGCGTGATCGGACGCGAGTCCGACGAGGGCCTCCCAGAGTCGGTCTTTTCCGAGCCGACGCTCGGCCGGCAGGCGATACCAGGTCTGGCCTTTGGTGATCTCCTGGTCGTTGGCGTCCGCCACTGTGCCGACGGTCTTGCGCAGACCCGCCTCGATCTCATGCAGGACCTCGTTGCGGGCGCGGCGCCAGGAGTCGCGGCTGACCACGCGGACGCCGGACGGCTGGTTCCGGCACAGATTCAGCCCGAGTTGGTGGACGATCCAGGGGACTCCGCGGGTCAGTCGCAGGACCTCGCCGCGCAACGACCGGGTGAGCTTGATGCCGAGATAGCTCAAGCGGCTGAACAAAAAATTCCAGGTCTCATCAGGCGTCCAGGGTCCGAGGTTCACCCGGGTGAACATGTTATAGATAGGGGTCTTGGAGTCATTGATCAGCGTATTGAGCGAGTCCGCGCTGCCGCGGCCGCGCGGATAGGCCGTGGCGACCAGGCAGAACAGGCCGGCCGTCGCCCAGTTGCGGATCTTCGCAAACAGTTGCAGTTCCGGCAGATCGTGTCGCAGGAGGTGCTGGGTCTCGTCGAACAGGAAGAGCGGCATCACCCTGGCGCTGTTCTTGGCGCCCATCACGGCGTTCCAGAACTCCTCCAGCGCCTGTGTGTGTTGATCCAGTTTTCGCGGAAAAGTCCATTGGAAACTCAACGGGATACGTTGGGCGTTCAGGGCCAGCCGGGCGTATTGATAAAAAGAGTGGGCGAGGTCGTCGGGGTGGAGTGCCTTGGGCAGGGCCTGCCAATCAAGAACAATGCTGAGCCGCTGTTTGCCCGTGCGGGCAGCCTGCGAACGTACATACCAGTCCAGCCATTCCTTGAGCGACGTCTTGCCCATGCGGCGCCCGCCGATAACCAGGATCGCGGCGCCTTTGGTCGGGTCCCGGTCGCATTCCGTGAGGAGCTGCTCCAGCGTCTCGCGTTCCGTGGTACGTCCGTAGAAATGCCGACTGATCCGCCGATCGTCGCCGAAGCCGTTCTCGGTCCTGAATACCAGACTGGGGTTGGGTTTCAGCACGGAGGCACGCAGCCGGTTGATTTCCGCGAGCGCCCGGTCGCGGTTGGGGGCATGAACGATCTGCATCGCATCGTTGAATGACAGGTCGATGGTCGCGCCGGGCAGACCCGCCAGGCGTCCGCCGATTGAGATCCAGAGCGCCGGTGTCCCGCCGCAGAGTGCCGCCAGCGCTTCGCTGTCGGCTTGACCGACGACCAGGTAGCAGCACGGATAGTCCTGCTCCAGGACGACCACTTCCTGATTCAGGCGCCATACCGATCCGATCGGCTGGCGCTCGACCGAACCGCCACTGAGAGATCCAAGCAGTATCCGGGCTGCCTGATCGATTGGCGTCGCAGTTGGTCCGTCGGCGTCGCCGAAGAGGGCGAAGACCTCCGGGTAATGAAGCGAAGCCACTGGAATGTCGAGCCAGGCACCGATGCGCGCAGGTGCCACTGCGCGAAGCCGCTCCCAGAGTTCCCGGTCCAGCAAACCTGCAGGATTGGGATAGAGGTCCGGCAACTCGTCCGTCTGGACCTCGCCGGTCGCGAGCAGATGGGCATAGACGGGTTCGCCTCCGCACCAGGCACCCATCGCCGTCGGGGGCAGCGCATGGACGCCCTCGTCCAGCGCCGCGACCACTGTCTGGTCGGGGCACAGACGGTGCAGCAAGTGCTCGACCTGTTCCCGACTGGGGAGCAGATCGCCGATTGCCGCGAGGATCTCCGTTGGGATGGGATGGGTACGCTGCCAGATCCCCAGGGCGAGGGCGCTGAAGGCCCGGCAGTCGGGTGCGTGCATAATGGCGTGCAGGCTGTCCGCCATGCGCGCGGGGTGCCGCGGGTCCAGCAGCAGATCGGGCGAATAGACCTTGGTCAGAGTTTCCAAGGCGTGGTCCAGCGACTGGAGCAGATGGATGCCGTCCCCCGGGTTCGTCTTGTATTGGGATGCGATCTGTTGCTGGAGCAGGGTGCGCTCTTCGGCACCCCAGAAATGGCCATCGAGCCAGCCGAAGGCCTGTCCCGCGCTCAGGAGTCCTTCCAGCCGACGGCCGGTCAGGGTCCAGTCGCCGCGGAAAAATCCGCTGAGGTCGCGGGTCTTCTCGCACCGCAGCGGGGGGGTGGTGAACTCGATATTGCCGCGGGTGCTGATACAGCGTAGCCGCAGGGTGCCGACCAGCCGGTTGGGTGTGGACGTCTCCAGCCGGCAGGAGAAGCGAACCCCCTGGTCGCGGCCCTTGGTGTCCGCCCGCACGATGAACGACGGTGGTTCCATCACGACCGGCTGGCCGTCCCAATCGATCCCCAGGACCTCGAAGTGGGAGTGATAACGGTTGCGTACACAGAGGACCAGGTTGAGCTGACGGTCGTTATCCCAGCACTGCTCGTCGCTGACCGCGAAGTCCAGATACTCGGCAGGGACGAGCTGGTCGAGTGCCGCAATGGCACCCTCGAGGAGCGGCGACCAGATCGGCTCGATCGTCGGGAGCCACAGGACCAGCAGCCCGTGGCCGGTTTCAAGGGAGAACTGGCGTGGGACGCTGTCCTTGAGGTGTTCGCCCAATGCCAATAACTCCGCCCGCTCCTCCCAGACGACGCGGGTGGTTCGGCTTTGCATCCTCCGCAGCGTTTGCAATGATTGATTGATCTGGCCGAGCCAGCGCTGCCAGGCGGCGTCGCCCGGGAAGGCCGCGGCGATCTGGTCGCAGACGGATGCGGACAGGGGATGGAGGGTCGGCGCGGGGCGCTCCAGTTCCAGCCAGGTGAAGGGGGCCGGTGTCGGCGTTGGGGTGGCGGCTGCCGCCTCGGTCAAAGACCGCAGCCAGCCATCCCAGGGCAGGGGTAACAGCGGTACCCCCAGGTCGAACAGGCCGCGCAGCCGTTGGCGGAAGACCGCGGTGTCCGGGCAGCCCCAGAGCCGCCAGAGCAGGCCCAGCCACAGGTTGATTGCGGCGGGCAGTTCCTTGTCTCGGGTTCCATCGATGGCGGTTGCCCGCCGCTGGTCATTGGCACGTTCCCTGGCCCAGTGCCACATGCGGGCGGATTGGCCGAGCTGCAGCCCGGCGACGCGGTACATGTTCCAGAGCCCGTCGGGGCAAACGGTGCGGTCTTGCCACAGACAGTCGAGGATGCGTTTGAAGAGGGGGGCCTTGATGTCCGGTACGGACTCCCAGGCGGTGACCCCGGGGCGCTCGGCGAGTGCGCCGCTGTCGGTTTGGTTCGGCTGGGGCCGGAGTGCCGAAGCCCGGGCCTCCAGAAAGTCCTCGCCGAAGACATGCAGGAGGATCCGTGTCTGGTGACACAGGTTGGCGTCGCGGTGGCGCTCTGCGGTGCCGTCCCAAAGCCGTTGCATCAGGGCGAGAAAGGCCTCGGCGGCCCCGGGGACTGGCGCCCGCAGCAGAAAGCGCCGCAGGTTGTCGGCCGAGATGAACGGGACCAGGATGATATTGGGCAGGCGCTGCAGCAGGTGGTAGAGGCGGTCGGCAACTGCCTGGCTCAGGCCCGCCGATTCGATGGCCAGCCACACCGCGTAGAGGAACGCCTGGGTGCACAAAGGATCATCCCGAATGGCGCGGAAGCCGTTCGCGGCGTCCAGGAGTTGCGGCAGGGTCGCGGGGTCGATCGGGGTCTGCGAACTCAATGGATAGAAGAGGTGCTCGCGTTGCCGGGGCAGCGACGGCAGTGTCACCCGCTGCCCGGGCGCGGCCGGGCGCTCGTCGAAGCGCAGGATCAGCAGCCGGCCGGCCTGGTTGCCGAGAATCAGGGTGCCGCGTCCGTCGAGCAGGCGTGCCGTGCTGACCGGACCCACCTTGAACACGGTGCCCTGCGGCTGCCCGGACTCGGAGACCAGCAGGGCATGCTCGTGGTCGGTGCACAGCAGCCATTGTTCGCGGTCGGGGATGAAGAGCGAGCGGGTGAGACGCTTGCCGCTGCAGATCACCCAGCGGACCGCGGCATCGCGCTTGTCGAAGGCGAAGGTGAGGGCATCCAGACCGCCGCACAGGACCAGATCGGAGCGGCCGCCGCGGTCGCGGGCGAAACTGTGCAGGTCCTTGCGGTCGCGCAGGATGACGCGTTGCTCGGTCAATTGGCTTGGACCCTTCGCCGGGGCGGGGCGGCCGACGCGTCGGTCACCCGAGCGGGGGGGCTGGCGGGTGACGCGCCAACGATAGAGGATGCCGCGATAGCGGTCGGCGGCCCACAGGAAGACCCCGTCCGGCTCGCCGAGCCGGTCATTGGGATCGCCGACCTCGATCTGCGCGAGCATGCGCAGCGAGCCCCCGCGTTCCGTATCCTCCCACAGCGGCTCAAAGGTCGCCCGGTAGCCGCCGCGCTCAGGCTCCAGGCGTAGCGACAGGATGCAGGCGTGTTCGGCGCGGTTGCTGCCGCCCAAGAGCAGGGCGGGGCGGTGGTCGGAGCCGAAGCTGATGCAGCGCACGTCCATATCGATGTTCTTGCTCCATACCAGACGGAGCCTGGGCGCAGCAGGTGTGACGCTGTAGAGCCGCAGTTCGCCGCGGTCGGTTACGAGGAACACCAGCGACTCTGGCGCCGCCGTGCCGGTGGCGGCGCGCAGCCGCTCCCCGGAGGCGAGCGAGCGCGGCAGCCCATGCCAGTCGCGCTCGTGCCCAATCGCATCGAGGCGCTCCCAGTCGCCGTCCGGGGTCCGCGGGTAGCGCAGCAGGCGCAGCCCGTACTCGTACTCGATGAAGGTGATGATCCGCTCCCCGGCATTGACCACCCGCAGGTGCCGTGCCCGGCTGCCCAGGCGCAGGGAGCCCAGCAGGCTGGCGCCATGCAGACCGGAGGGTCCGGACAGCAGGGGGCCGCGCAGCTCGGCGAGCCGACGCCGCCATTGGCGGTAGGCGTCCTTGAAGGTCCCCCGGGACGGCTCGGCGAGCCGTTCGATCCAGGTCTCCAGCAGGTCGGCACCGCCGAAGAGCCGGGTCCAGAGGAAGTCGGGGGCATCGGCGGGGGGGTTGATGAGCTGGAACAGGGGGCCGAGTCGCTCCCGCAGCACTGCCGGGGGCAGGTCGGACCCCGGGACCGCCTCCCGTGCGCGCAGCATGCCGATCCAGTGTCCCAGGCGCACCAGCAGCCAGCCGTGCAGCAGGGCGCGGGCCTCGGCCTCCTGATCCCCGGTCCCCGCATAGGGGGTCCCCAGCCAGTCGCAGAGTCGCCGAAAGGATTGCGGATCGAATGGGGGGGCGGCTCCGTGGTCGGCGGAGGCGCCGCCGAGATGCGTGAGATACCGGTCAAGGGCCAGGGTGGCGAGCCCTTCGCGCCGCGCCGGTTCCAAACGGGCGGAGTCGGTCCAGAGGTCGTGCGCGGGGGAGTCGAGCCCAAGGCGGACGAAGGCCGCCTCGGCAAAGCGGTCGAGCAGACGGTCCTCCTCGTCGGGTTGCCCCAGGCGCAAGGGCAGGAGGCGCTGGGAGCGGTCGAGGGCGACGATGGTGTCACCGACCGGTACGCCCTGCCGCAGGTGGGCGCCCTGGTGCTGGCGGTGGATGACCCGCAAGGGGCCGCCGTCGCCCGGGGCATCAAGCAGGTAGGCGATGCCGTCGTTGCAGAAGGCGAGCAGGCGCAGGCAGTTGCGGTCCTGCGGGTCGTCCGGGTGCTTCACCACCATGAGGTCGCGCACGGTCGCGCTCAGCATCGGTGAGTCCCGGCGGTAGCTTGGGTCGCGCAGGTCGATCCCGTGTACCCGCGCCCGGCTGTTGCCGAAAAAGACGCGGTTGGGGTCGTGCGGGTCGCAGTCGGCCGCGTAGACATGGCCCGGCATCAACCCCGGGGGGAGCTCGATGGGCTCATCATTGGCGCCGACCAGGCGGTCGTCGCGCCAGCCGTCCTCCTCGTAGGGGCGAGTCCGGCCGAGGACCAGCGGATTGCCCGCGCGATCGGTCCGCTCCCAGCGGGTGCGTTCGCCCTTCATCGGCTCCCAGCGCAGATCGACGATGGCCCGGTCAGGAGCCGCCGTCACCAACAGGCGACCGTGCCGCATGGTCAGGCAGACCAATACCCTATCGAAGGCCCGCTGGCTCTCGATGTCGCGCGCGCGCTGGAGGAAATCGGCCGGGGATTGGGGAATCTCAATGGGCGGCGCGGTCGCGGTCAGGCGCAGCCCGTCGTTGGGCGCCGTGTGACACCCGATGATATGGAGGGCCGCCGGCAGCCCCGCGTCCGGGCCATACTGGACCAGCAGCCAGCGTGGATTGTCGCCGGTGGCCTCGGCGGGCAGCAGGTAGACCGATACCGGGTCACGGGGGAGTTGCAGCAACTCGCCGTCGAGGCGTACCAGGGCCGAGGCATGGGTCGGCAGTCGGCGTAACGCGAGATAGGCCGCCAGGGCGCCCTTGAACAGTTCCGGGTTCGCGTCGGCGCGCTCGAGCGCGGACTGGATCCGCCCCGTCAACTTGCGGTGTTCGGTGACCGGGATCAGGCCGGGTAATTCGACCGCTTCATGAGGCTGCTTCATCGGCCGGCTCCGTGTTCGGCGTCTGTTCGGGGGCAAGGCCACCGGATAATATCCCTACGAGAATTCGTTCGTCAATGTCGGGGTAATGCGAGCCCTGTGCGCTGTTTTTGATTTTTCGCCGTCGGGTTGAGTGCAGGGGTGCCGGTTGAGGTGCTTGCCCTGGTCATTCGCACCGGTCTTGATTGCCGAAGGCGTCGGACTCTTTGCTCCAGCCGGTGCTGCCCTGCGTGTTCTTCAGCTTGACCCACCATACCGATTCCGGCGCGGTGACGATGGTAAGGAACTCCTCCTGATCCAAATCGGGCTCGATCACGGCGCCGCGGTAGCGCAGCTTGTAGACCCCCTCGCCGCCATAGGTGAGCAATTCCACGAGGTCTCCCTTGCGCGCCCACTGACCATCCAACGCGACCGGCTGTAAGACCCGTGCCTGCCCCGGCTTGGTGGTGATTACGACGCCCGTGAGTCCCTTCACCCATTCACCCTTTTCGATCCGAAAGACGACCGGCGAGGCCTCGTCCATTGCCTGATGGACGGCGATCTCGCGCTTGGCGATCCAATTGGTATACTCACAGCATTCGAATGGGCAGGCGCCGCGATCCACGAAGGTCGCGGAGTCGGGAGAGGGCTGGCGCTGCTGGTCGGTGCCGCCCGCGGCCATGACCGCGGAACCATGCAGCAGGGCAAAGATCAGGGGTAGCAGGCCCGGACGGGAGTTGCTGATCGGCATGACTTAAGTCCTCTCGTTGGTTATGGCGCCTGATGACGCAACTGGAGCGGTTGCGCGCGGCGCGGCCCTTACCGGCCGCCGACGGCTCAGGAACCGGCAAGCCGGCGTTGCCGCTCCCCGAGCACCCACTCCTTCATCGCCCGGCCATGCTCCGTGGCGCACACAATTCCGTTTACGTCCAGGACCTGCGAACCAAGCCACTGGAGGCGCAGCACGTCGCCGTCAGCGCGGGCGCAGGGAAACAACATGCCCCAAATGAAGCCGTGCTGATAGGCCACGTCGATGGCATGGCCGGCGCCGGCCTCGGCCAGCGGGATATCGAGATAGATGACCGCCATGCGGGCCTGGATCATCGCCGCCATCTCCGTCCGGACGCGCTTGACCCCACCGCTGCCCAGGTGATCCACGGCCACAAAGCCCCCGTCGATTTGGGGGAGCATCGCGACGTGCAGCGCCAAGGTGCCTGAGGGCGTCCGGTCACTGGTGTCGAGGTCGCGTTGCAAACCGAGTTGGCCGATCAGTTGCCGGTAGATCGGCTCCAGATGGGCAGGCAGATGGGCTTTGAAGGAGGGGCTGGGCGCCAGGACCTTGGCGATCGGCACCAGGCTTTGGCGCGCCTGCAGGGGCGCGGCGAAGCGCGACATCCGCATCGCGGGAAAGGCGTCCAGCAGCAACCCCACCTCGGTACCACCCGCCGCGAGAAGGACGCGCTGGGAGGCCGGGTGATTGGCCACGCATTCGGCCCAGAGCGCCGGTATGCCGGCCCGGCCCGCCAGCGCGAGCATCTGATCGGTGAGCCGCGAGGCCAGGTTATGCCCCCGATAGCCGGGGTCCACCGCCAGGCGGCCCAGCTCGCAGGTGAGGTAAGGGGTATCGGGGACGATGGCCACATGGCCCACGACCTGGCCGGTGTCGTCGATCGCCACAATGCCCCGCAAGCCGCCGACCTTCAGCAGGCGCCGAATCTCCTCCAGCGAATAAAACTCGGGCTTTGGGTAGCTGTAGCCATAGACCCGATAGATGAGCCGCACCAGTCCTTCGGCATCCGCGGCGCACAGTTCGCGCAGTTGCACCGCCGCGGCCGCCGGCGCGCTCACCCGCGGCGTATCCGTCGGCATCTCAAGGTCCGGCGGGGTGCCGGGGGCCGCGGCCTGCAGGTTCAGGACGCACTCGCTCCAGTTGCCGCTGTTGCCCTGCTCGCCCCGGTGGAACCCATCCAGCCGTGACTGGCGCACCAACTGGTCGGACCGGCAGGGCTTGGGTTCCTCGCCCCACCGCGGCATACGCAGGTCGCTCACCCGCACCCGGACCTGGTTCCCGAGCACGCTGAGCGACACCTGCACCACCGGCGGATCATCCGCGAACACCTCACGCTCACGCGCCTCCAGCAGGAGTTGGTCCAAGACCGTGGCCAGGCTGTCGAGCGCGGCGGCCGTGAGGCCCAGCACTCGCAACGTCTGCACCACCGCGTCGACCGCGACCGTTGCGGCGACGGCGTCCATCAGCCGCAGTTCCAGCAGGGTGTGGTCGTTGGCGGGGGGCGCGGACTCGGGCGTGGCGGATTGTGGGTCAGACATGGGTAGCCAAGTCGCTCCGGTTGAGTCAGTCATCGGCGATTAGCGCCAGCATCGCATTTGAGGCTGAAATTTTCGCCCATGCGGGGTCAGCCGCCAAGTCGACGAGGCGCTTGACGTCAGCGATGTTCGAGAATGCCGCTGCCGAATAGCCGAACTGTTGTTGAACTGATCGCGGGGCTCGCCACGGGGCGAGACTCGGCGCAGATGCACTGCAAGGCGACGCGGGGTATTGGAGCGGGTCCGCCGGGCTGTTGTCCGCAGGGCGTCTGATCGAGGCGTCGCCACCGAAGCCTAAGCAATTTTCGGCTTTCGGGCAAGCGCCAGCGATAATTGCCGCGAGGTGTATCCGTGGTGGTAGGCAGGCCCCTTGCCCGAAGGGTCGGCGGTGCCCGCTATCGGCCATCGCGCCTGTGCGCTCGCGAGACTCAGGTCGGTACGCCCACCCGCGCCCGAGCGGAGCGGACTCTCTCGCTGGCAAAATGGTTGAAGTGGCTGGGGCATCCCGCATTTGATGTGCTGCCGACGGCGGGCAGGCGGTGCCGCGACCGGACCCCGAGGACGCGGGCCGCCGCCCGGTCCGCTCGCGACCGCCAGACACCGGCAACGGCTCCCGTCTTTCGGTACGGCTAACGTCGCCGTGGGCTCACCATTCAACGTAATACGCCTCTGACATCTCCTGACACCAAAGGGTTAGATCATGAAGCCAAAGCCGTATGTCATCGACGTCGTTGATTGTTCCGGTGCGGATGGACTGGCGACCGCCGACAATCTGGTGGGAAACAATACCGCCACGGTTCGCATGGGCGGTATGTCGAATGCCGTGCTGACCATGATCGACCGGGTCATCATTGCGGCCAACAGTCAGCAGAACGCGATCAGGTGTCTCGCGTTCTGGGGGCACGGCCTCGTGAAGATTGTGGATGGAGAGCACAAGGGGCTGGGCCTGCAATTTGTCTCGGGGGGCTCTGAAAACGTAGCCAGAAATGCCTTGGGTCACGCAACCATCATGACACTGCACACGCGACTCGCCCAGCTGAAGGCCTACTTTGCGTCCGCGGCCCGAGTCGAGCTGCGCGGCTGTGGTGTCGCCGACGGGGGCGACGGGGGCGTGGAAATAATGAAAAGGCTCGCGTTTATTTGGGGCGTCAAGGTTCACGCCAATACGACTGACAACGTCGGCATGGACTGGGGTACCAGCTTTGGATCACACACCACCAAGATCGTTGAAGTGACCCCGGATGGGAGGGTGAACATGGTCAATGGGATTCGTTACGACGCGCGGACCTGAGTCGGCTGTCCGTAGTAGTGACAGACGGCCTCCGGCGCGCCGTCCCTGGCCGTAAAGCGCACCGTTACCGCCGCCCCCTGGTAGCCCCTGAGCTCAAACCCGGCGCCGGCGCTGGCCCGGATGCCGGCCGCCACGCAGCGTGAAGCCCTCGGTGTCCAGGACGCCATCAGGGTATCGGCGATCACCTGCTCGTCATCGACGATCGGGATGCGCGGCGGGCACGGTGCGGGCCTCTGGGCGCGCTCAGATGCCGGCGAGCGCCTGGCGCAGATCGGTGGCCAGGTCGGCACAGGTCTCAAGCCCCACGGACAGGCGCACCAGGCCCTCGCTGATGCCGTGGCGGGCGCGCTCCTCCGGGGCATAGGTGACGTGGGTCATGGAGGCCGGGTGTTGGGCCAGGGTCTCGCAGTCGCCCAGGCTCACCGCCCGGGTGACGAGCCGCAGGGCATCCATGAAGCGCACCCCGGCCGCGTAGCCGCCGCGCAGTTCCAGCGCGATCATGCCCCCGGGTCGGCGCATCTGGCGGCGCGCCAGGTCGCCCTGGGGGAAGGACGGCAGGCCCGGATACCAGATCTGCGCCACCGCCGGGTGGTCGGCGAGCAGTTCCGCCAGGGTCTGGGCCGAGTCGCAGTGACGCTCCATGCGCAGTTCCAGGGTCTTCAGGCCGCGCAGGACCAGATAGGCATCCAGGGCCGAGATGCAGGCCCCGGTCATTTCTTTGACCCCGAAGAAGCGGATCTGCTGGATCAGTTCGGCGCTGCCCACCACCGCCCCGGCCAGCAGATCGCCGTGTCCACCCAGATACTTGGTCGCCGAGTGGACGACCAGATCCGCCCCCAGTTCCAGCGGGCGTTGCAGATAGGGCGTGCAATAGGTGTTGTCGACGATGGTCAGGGCCCCGTGCCCCCGCGCCATGGCGCTGACCGCGGCGATATCCACCAGGCGCATATTGGGATTGGCGGGGGACTCGAAGAAGACCACGCGGGTGTGCGGGTCCAGGGCCGCCTCCAACTCCGCGGGGCTGGTGAGGTCGGCGAAGCGCACCTTGATCCCGAGCCGCGTCAGCCCGTGCTCCAGATAGCCGAAGGTGCAGCCGTAGAGCGTCTGGTCCGCGACGATGGTGTCGCCGGCCGCAAGGAGGGTCCAGAGGGCGGAGGTGATGGCGCCCATCCCGGAGGCCGTGGCGAGCCCCGCCGCGCCGCCCTCCAGGCTTGCGAGCCGCGCCTCCAGCACGCTCGCGGTCGGGTTGCCGACCCGCGAGTAGATGAAGCCGGGCGACTCGCCGCGGAACCGCCGCTGCCCCTCGGCGATGTCCGGGAAGGCGTAGGTGGAGTTGAGATAGACCGGGGGGTTGAGCGCCCCCTCGTGGTCCAAGGGGTCGTAGCCGTGGTGGATGGCGCGGGTGGCAAAGCCTGGTGCTTGGTCTTCGTTCATGTTGTTGGGGTCCTCTGGCCGAGGGTAGTGCGGCTGGGGGGAGGCTAAACGCTGTGCCTCGGGGGTGCAACTCGGGTGCTCGGCAAGCGCTCGGGAGCCACTGGGAGCGCCGAGCACCAACTCGGTGCGGACCTTCGGTGTGGACGTTACCCCGTCTGCCGCGATCGATCTCCAGGGGCCGCCGGATCGCGCCTCCGGCGACCCGCGCCGAGCCGGCGCTCGGCGTGGACCTCCAGCGTGGACGCTACCCCAGGGTCCCGTTAGCCCGTGGGCCACACTGGTGCGGCGAAGACGGCAAGCTGTTCTCATCCTCCCCGGTGCGTCGGGCTATACTGACCACCGGTTCCTCACGCGGTACCCCACCATGGAAACGATCTTCGACTACGCCCCGACCCCCGACGAACTGCGGTATCTCGGCGATACAGACGCGGACACCTATCGGGAAGCGCTCTCCATGGACCGGGCGCTTGAAGACCTGTGTACTCTGTTTGCCCTGCGCGGCGATGAGGAACGATCGGTAGCCTACGCCCGGAGGATGTCCGATCAGGATTACGTCAGATTCAACTTACTGAATTACGATTTGATTCCGCCAAGGCTAGAGAGGAACAGTGCCTCTTTCGCCGGCAACAAGTCCAAGGCCGCCTGAATCTTTTCCGACGGGTAAGCGCTACGCCGGCCAAGACGTTTCGCGACCTGCCGGGAGCCTTCCAGTAGATTGGCGCCACGATTCACCGCCGCAAACTCCCCTGCGACGCCCAGCGGACTCAGACCACATTCCCGAACGATCTGCCACAAACGGCTGACTGTGGCAGCGTAACCATAGCCGTTGTCAATCACCCATGCCTGATGCACGGCTTGCCCTCCCAGTCGCTCGACAAAGCGCGGGTAGGTCAGCCTGGCGACCGCTTGATTCAAGGTTTCGGCAAAGCGTCTCACCGGATGCGCTGACGTGAGGTGCATCACGGCATCCATCCCCGTCTGCCGGTTGTGCCAAATCTCGTGCCACAGGGATTCCAAAGCATATTCTTCATCCTTGGTCAGGGGCTGACGCTTGGCGCACTTCGCCAAGCCGCCGAAGAGGTCGCGGCGCGAGTTGAAAGACCCATGCTCGATTTCGCGGAACCAGAACCCGCCCTTTCCGTTGGTGGCCATGTAGAAATCGTCGCCAGGTCCGCCGGCCCGCACGAACTCAACGCCATGCGGCAGTTCGTCGGGCAAGCGATAGGCGTACTCCTTCAGCAGGGTCTGCAAACTTTCCAGGTCGTCGGCCGGGAACCGTCGCGCGAGTCCGCGCACGGGCCAGGCGGCACGCCGGTCGTCCATGTCGGTCTCTGATGTGGTTATCGGCCCATGATCTCAGGCGTTGCACTGTTTGCGCAATCGCCTGCGCAATGTCCGTCGGCGCTTGGTGCTCCCAGAGTCGGGGCGTCCAGGTCGCCGGTCGGTTACCATCCGCGGCTGAACGACGACACGACAGGGGCCGCCATGCAGATTTGGGACACGCTACTGGGCTCGGCGACGGAGACCGATCTCCTGCGCCTGGGTGACGCGCTGGCGGTCGGGCCGGTGCCGCGCACCGCCATGGGGGTGCTGCAGGCGCTGCTGTGCGGACCTGGGCGTCCCGGTCTGGCGCCGGTGCTGGATCAGTTGGATGAGGAGACGCTGCGGCTTGCCTGCACCCGGCTTGGGCTGGCGGTCCCGGGCCAACCCACGAGTGCGCGCGCCGCGCTGCTGGCGGCGGCGGGCCAGGGCAGCGGCGGCGACTGGCTCCAGTGCGAGGTCCCGCGCCGCCGCCCGCGGCTCGCCTGGCAGGGGATGCAGGCGCGGCCGGCGGTGACCGGGGTGCCGACCCAGGTGCTGGAGGTGGTGAGCCCGGGGCTCGCCGCCCGGCGCGATCAGCGCCAGGGCGAGTTCGCGGGGCTGGGGGCGGCCAAGGCGGCAGACTGTTCGGCTTCGTTGCGGTGCGGCGGGCTATACTAGCCACAGGTTCCTCAAGCGGCATTCCACCATGGAAACGATTTTTGATTACCAGCCGACCCCGGACGAACTGCGGTATCTGGCCCGGCCAGATCCAGACGCTTACCGGGCGCGCGTGACGCCTGACGAAGCCTTGGAGGCCCTCAGCATGTTGTTTGCCATGCGCGGCGATGAGGTGCGGTCAGACGCTTACGCGGCTCAGATTTTAGACAAGGCTTACCTGCTTTTCGAGCTTGACAATCACGATTTAATCGCACCCGCCAGCATTAGGAAAAGCGCTTCATCAGGCATCGACTGCGCAATCCGAATTGAATCGCACCGCAACGGTTGGATTACTTGTTCCCATCAGCGGTATTCCTCGAAGAACGTCTCGTCTACTTCGTAGACGGTCTTCGGTCTAACTCCAAGCTCCAAGCGCTCAAACATCTGGACCAGTGTGTCGCCATCGACCAGTTCGATGGGCGGCGCCCCGTCGCGTCGCGCTTCCTTCACCGCCTCCGTAGTAAAGGTTCCGGTCGTTATGATGATCCCTTTGTCAGCTCGCCCGACCATCGCCCCGCGGAAATCGCGAACCTGTGAGGCAGAGACTGAACCGGCGTAGCGTTTACACTGAAATAAAACGGTGAAGCTCACAAAAGGATTGACCTGGAGAATTCCGTTGCCGTCAATCCCTCCATCGCCGGATTTGCCGGTGACAACGACGCGCTCAAACCCGGACTCGCGCAGTAGTCGCTGAGACGCTCGTTCAAAACCTTCAGGTGGAAGCGACCTGAGAACATCGAGAAGCGATCGGGTGCCTGAAGTGTCAGTTGGCTGCTCCGTCGGTGGGACGATTTCCGTCTCATCGTCAACGGCTATTGGCTTGATATGACGAGTGGGTAAACTCGCCTGTATATCCTTGAAAAGCTGAGATACTGCGCTTTGGGAGAGTTGAAGGGTACGGCCCTTTAGAGTCAACGCCCAAACGCCACGCTTGGAAGCATCGACGATATCCGCCTTAGCCAGATAAAACCGTGCCCAGGCAACTTGGTTGCGTACGCGCGAACTGCCGCTCTTGGTAGTCTTAGCCTGCTCTTGCTCCGAAATGTGCAGGCGTTCCAGAACCGCGTTGGTCACTTCTTTCGGTTGTCCAGAACCACCGAGATCCTGCAAGGTCTCGACAATTGGGATACAGAATCGCAGAAACTGTGGCCCTTTGATTTTTTCCATCTGTTGGCTCTTGAGAGGATTGTACGGAGATATGGATCTTGGCGCGAAATATACCTCATCTCGAGCACCAATGGCTCGTTGTCATGCTGCCACTTTCGCGCCGGGACCTGACGCGGCCGTTGACTGGGCATCCCGGAGCCGCGTCTGCTCAGTCCGGTCCTTTGGACGGGCCGCGTAGCGGTAGTCCGGCCACCCACCCAACTGTGGTAGTCGAGCCCGGCAAGACGTCGCCGCAGGGGCTACCCGGGCAATGCCGCAGCCCAAGCGCCTGGAGTCCGAGGGGACGCCGCTGATGGCGCGCCTGCGCCGCGGCCCCGGGCTCCTGGTCATCAACGACGAGGCCCACCATGTGGGCGACGAACCCGCCCATCAGCGTTTCGAGAAGACGGCGGCGAACAGGCGCGTGGTGGGGATGGGATGCCTTGATCGTCGTTTCGGCCAGCATCGGCAGGAACGAGGTCTTACCGGGGCGGTCCCGAACCGCACAGCGAGCATGAAACCAAGATATTTAGACAGGATTAACAAGATTTACAAGATGTCATTCGTCTTCAATCTTGTAAATCTTGTTAATCTTGTCAAAAAATTTCCGGACCGGCTCAGGATCGCGGCCGGGTCGGGTAGCCAGGCGACGTTACCGCCGCCCAGCCCCCTAAGAACCGTGCTTGCGACTTTCACCGCACACGGCTCAAGCCTTGCTAAGCCCCTGTTACAGAGCCGGCCGTTCGGCCTTCGCGATACCAACTTGCAGCCCTCGTACCGTTCGGTGTACCTTGGCTTGCGCCAATCCACTTTGCAGTCGGTGGCTGCACCAATAGCAGAAGCTATCATCATTTGCTTTGTGAAATAGGGGACGTACCACAATTATCTCCTCGACCGCGCCGATCTCCGAGGACGGTATACCCAAGTTTCGCCTTGCGGCACGAGCAATACTCCGTGTTCACCGGCGACCTCACCAAGGCCGTCGCGACGCGCCTGCGCCGCGAACTCAGCGAGGTCATGATCCCCGGGGATCGCCTCACGAGGTGACAGCGGCCAACCGCAAGAATGTCGAAATCACCCACCTGGTCAAGTCCGAGTCCGATAAAAGCGAGGTTGCAAGACAGCCCGACACCCGCCACCAGACGGACTTTTCGGTCCTTTAGCCTCGTACTTCGACCTTCCCTGAAGTAACCGACACCCGGCTCGGACGTTCGCCTTCCTGGTCCGAAAGGGCATTGGGCGTGACTGGAGCAGGTACGAGGATGGGCTTTTCGGTTATACTGCGTGGGTTCCGAATCCCCATGAGGGGTTATGAGTTCAAAGAGTCTGACGGACTATACGAGATCAAGAAGGTTCCGAATCCCCATGAGGGGTCATGAGGCAACGTCAACTGTTGCGATTCTGCGGGGACCGCAACGAGGCACAGGACATCGCCAATACTCAATGCGCCTTCGCCCACAAGAACGTGGTCAAGGCGATGGTCGAGGAGGCGCTGGAGCGGCGCACCTTCAAGCTGCCCTTGGGGTTGCCGCTGTCGTTCGACCGGGCCATCGAGACCGGTCCCGAGAGTGGGCGCATTGCGCTCTGTAACCTGCTGCGCCCGAAGGTGATCGCCCGGGTGCGCAATGCCCTGCGTGCGCCCCTGCGATCGGCGTAGGGTGCGCGGCGCGCACCTTGCGCAGAGACGCAACGGCATCGGGGCGGCTCGGGTGCGCGCGGCGCACCCTACGGGCTCTCCGGCCGGCACGACGAGCGAGGGCCTGCGGCCGGCAGGGTGGATGAGCGGGGGCGACGTCCACCGAACCCCGCAATAAATCCGCAGCAAGTGTCAAGCGGCCTCCTCCTTGAAAAAGGAAATAACGGGCGGTGCCGCCAGATTGCCACTGCGGGCGCGAATGGCAAAGGCAATCGCATTGAGCTTTCTGCCGATCGCGGCGCTCGGTTTGTCGATGTCAAAGGAAGGGGCGAGCCCGACGGCGATATGTATGGCTTCTTCGCCATTCTCGGTTACTTGGATTTCGGTGACGATCCTGGACACGGCCCCGTCCAGCCCAGTGATATCTTCAAGTTGCTTGCGCGTCTCTTCATCGAGTGGGTGTGCCATGAGTTTCTCTTTCGATACCTGGATTTGAGCTTTGGTTGCCCTTGGCGACAAGTTGCGCGCGGTGTCGTTGCTGCCGGATGGTGACCCCGACGCACACCGGGCTGTTGGGCGCCAGTCTAGACCAATTTAGACGTGCGGCGCGGCGTGGGCCGGCAGGCCGTGCGTCGGCGGGGTCGGGCGTTCGCGTACGCGCCCCCTGCCGCGCCTGGGTTAGGACGGCCGCGATCGGTGCCGCCGCATCAGGCTCCGCCCGCGCAGGCCAGACGCCTGACGCGGCGGCGGGCCGGATTTGGGTGATATCATTACCACCGTGGTCGCCCCACCCCCCGGGAGGGCGATGTGAGCCAATGAAACAGGGGACCACGCCCTTGCCCGGGACCCCTGACGCCTGCCGAGACCTGCCCATGACCGACTCTCCCCGCACCGTCCTGATCATGGACACGACGCTTCGTGACGGCGAGCAGACCCACGGGGTCTCCTTCTCCCCGGACGAGAAGGTGAACATCGCCAAGGTGCTGCTGGACCTGGTGCGGGTGGACCGCATCGAGGTGGCCTCGGCGCGGGTGTCGCCGGGGGAGCAGGACGCGCTGGCCCGGATCATCGACTGGGCGGCTACCCGAGGGCTGGCGGAGCGGGTGGAGGTGCTGGGGTTCGTGGACGGGGGGCGCAGCGTGGAGTGGATCGCGAGCGTCGGCGGGCGGGTGCTGAACCTGCTCGCCAAGGGCAGCGAGACGCACTGCCGCGGCCAACTCGGCAAGACCCTGGACGAACACGTGGCGGACGTGCGCGAGACGGTCGCCATCGCCCTGGCACGCGGCCTCAAGGTCAACATCTACCTGGAGGACTGGTCCAACGGCTATCAGGACCAGCCGGGCTATGTCTACGGCCTGATGGAGCGCCTGGCGGACTGCGGTATCGCCCACTTCATGCTGCCGGACACGCTCGGGGTCATGACCCCGGAGCGCGTCACCCACGCCATGGGCGACATGATCCGGCGCTTTCCGGGCGCCAGGTTCGACTTCCACCCCCACAACGACTATGGCCTGGCGACGGCCAACGTGCTGGCTGCGGCGGCGGCGGGCGCGGCGGCGGTGCACTGTACGGTCAATTGTCTGGGCGAACGGGCGGGCAATGCGTCCCTGGCGGAGGTGGCGGTCAACCTGCGTGACCAGCTCGGTTTCACTATCGGGATCGATGAGAGCCATCTGGCCCGGGTGAGTGAGTTGGTGGAGTATTTCTCCGGCAAGCGTATCGCCGACAATGCCCCCATCGTGGGGGCCGATGTTTTCACCCAGACCGCCGGCATCCACGCCGACGGGGACCGCAAGGGCAGTCTCTACCATACGCGCCTCTCCCCGGAGCGCTTCGCGCGGCGGCGCAAGTATGCCCTGGGCAAGCTGGCCGGCAAGGCGT